>ENA-OURZ01000775-OURZ01000775.1-human-gut-metagenome-genome-assembly--contig:-NODE-775-length-40467-cov-6.411536_pt1 | contig 40467 bp, 52 predicted proteins | sample MGYA00242073_ERZ509195 | MGnify/ENA primary metagenome ERZ509195 (study PRJEB26280, sample SAMEA2338837) | human gut metagenome | biome: human gut; feature: human-associated habitat; material: faeces... | reverse complement strand
GCTCTCATTATTTGGAACCCAGCCTTTTGCTTAAAAAATGGGGAAACTCAAATATGCCCGAATTTTTTTAATTCACTCCGTAATACCCCCTTAATATTTCAAGTCCCCTCAGCAAAAGTCCGTGCACCGATTGCCTTGAAATACAAAGCCTGTCCGCAGTTTCGGCGTCTGAAAAGCCGTAAACGTAACGGCTTATAATAACAAATTTTTGTTTTTCCGATAACAGCTTAAGCCCTTCGGTTAAGGCTATTCTTGTATCAAATTCGTAAGCTTCGGCTCCCGAATTATCAAAAAGCTCCTCGCATTCGGCGCGGTATTTACTGTTTCTTTTTGATAGGTTTATGTACTGATTTCGCAGCGATACCGCCAGATACCTTTTAAGCGTGTCTGAGCCGTCGGCTTTAAATTTTTTTATATCTATCTCGTAAATAAGCTCTAACAAAAATACCGTAAGCTCCTGTGCGGCGTCCTCATATCCGAGCTTTTTTGCGTAAAATGAAATAAGCCTGTCGCAAACCCCGTAAAGCTCCCCGAAACGGGACATATCCTGCCCTTTAATTTCCTTAATAATTGCCGATAATTCTTTATTGCACATTTTATTTGCCTGCCTTTCTGCTATTTAGAAACGAAAAAAGCAGGTGTTTTGTAAACATACAAAAAAATTAAATTTTAATTTGCTTTTGCCGCTTTTTAAACTCTGCCTTCTCATTCGTGAAATTTTATATAAATAATTTTCAAATTTTCACATTTTTGGAGTAAAAGGCTGTTTTTATAGAGTAAAAGCAATTTTTTTGCTATTTTGGGTCAGAAAAAGTTAAATATTGACATTTAATGGCTAATGTTGTATAATATTGTCGAAATATGTCAAATAAGGGCGGTGCCGAATATTAAAAATGAAAATAGCAATTTGCGACAATGATATTAAGAGCCTGAAAAAGAGCAAAAAAACGGTGTACGAATATTTAAACAGACGTAATATTGACTCGGTGGTAGACGAATTTACATCGGGGGTCGCACTGCTTAAAAGCAACTGTAATTATTTGGTTGTAATACTTGAATACCATATAGGGGATATTAACGGTCTTGAAACCGCCGCGCTTATTCACAAGCGCAATCCTAAATGCGCAATTATTTTTTTAAGCGAATGCAGCGAGTTTGTATTTGATTCGTTTAAGGTAAATCCGTACAGATTTCTTTTAAAGCCGCTTGAGCGCAACGCGCTTTTCGACGCGCTTGACGATTATTTCGGCACCCGCATAAGCGACAGACCCGTTTGGGTAAAATGCGGCGACGACACCGTTTGCTTTAATACGGGGGATATTTATTATCTTGAAGCGGATAATAAAAACTGTCTTATTCGTCTTGAGGACGAGAGCGTGCGCTGCAACAAAACAATGGCAAGGGTATACGGCGTACTGCCTAAAAATCATTTTTGCAAAATAAACAGGGCGTTTGTGGTAAACTTTAATTACATTTCGGCTTACAGCAGCGACAGCATATGCCTTAATAACGGCGAAATTCTGCCGCTCAGCCGAAATTACTGTAAAAGCTTTAAGGAGGAATACTTAAGCTACGCTAATCCGTGCGTACTGTAAAAAAAAGTGTATAAAAGGTTGATTTTAGGTTTAAAAAAAGGTATTATATAAGTATTAAGTAAATTCCGGAGGAAAAAATGTTAGAGCTGAAAAACATTTCCTTCAGCGCTGGTGACGGCGAAGGGGAAAAAGAGATATTAAAAAACGTAAGCCTTAAAATAGATGAAAGCTTTACGGTAATAACAGGACCTAACGGCGGCGGAAAATCAACGCTTGCAAAAATAATAGCGGGTATAATAAAGCCGACGGACGGCGCTATATTGCTTGACGGGGAGGATATAACCGGTCTTTCAATAACCGAGCGCGCAAACAAGGGTATAAGCTTTGCCTTTCAGCAGCCGGTGCATTTTAAGGGCATACGCGTGCACGATTTGTTAAGCCTTGCAGCCGGTAAGGATTTAAGCCTTAACGACGCCTGCGATTATCTTTCGCAGGTAGGTCTTTGCGCGCGCAATTATATTGAGCGCGAGGTAAACGCCTCGCTTTCGGGCGGCGAGCTTAAAAGAATAGAAATTGCAACCGTTTTGGCGCGTTCGACTAAGGTTTCGCTGTTTGACGAGCCTGAGGCGGGCATAGACCTTTGGAGCTTCGGAAACCTAATTAACGTGTTTGAAAAAATGCACGGCAGTCTCGGCGGCTCGATAATAATAATCTCCCATCAGGAGCGTATTCTTAATATAGCTGATAAAATAGTTGTTATAGACGGCGGAAGCATTAAAGCCACCGGCACAAAGGAAGAGGTTTTGCCGGAGCTTTTAGGCACTGTTGAAAGCGGCTGCAGGGCGATCTCCTGCAAGGAAGGGGAGGCTTAACAATGAACAACACCGAGCTTGAGCTTTTAAAGATAATAGCCGATATGGGCGCAACGACCGAGGGCGCTTACAATATCCGCGCCAACGGTCAGCTTGCAGACCGTAAGGTAACGGAAAATATAAATATAAAAACAAAGACCGATAACCCCGGAATAGATATAATAATAAAGCCGGATACAAAGGGCGAAACCGTTCATATTCCGGTTATTATCAGCGAAACGGGACTTACCGATCTTGTATATAACGATTTTTATATAGGCGATAACTGCGATGTAACAATAGTGGCGGGCTGCGGCATACACAACTGCGGCGAAAGCCTGTCGCGGCACGACGGTATTCACACCTTTTACATCGGCAAAAACGTAAAGGTTAAATATATTGAAAAGCATTACGGCGAGGGCGACGGCAACGGCGAAAACGTTATGAACCCCACCACAATAGTCAATATCGAAGACGGCGGCTATATGGAAATGGAAACCGCGCAGATAAAGGGTATAGACTCAACAAACCGCGTTACAAAGGCGCGCCTTAAGGATAATGCAACAATAGTTATACACGAAAAAATTATGACACACGGAAAACAGAGAGCGCAAACCGATTTTACCGTTGATCTTGACGGTGAAAATTCGGGAGCGAACGTGATCTCGCGTTCGGTTGCAAAGGGCAGCTCGTTCCAGAAGTTTTTATCAAAAATCAACGGCAACAACGTCTGTAACGGTCATACCGAGTGCGACGCCATAATTATGGACTCCGGCCGTGTTACCGCAATACCCGAGCTTACGGCGAATAATATAGACGCCTCGCTTATTCACGAGGCGGCAATAGGCAAAATAGCCGGCGATCAGCTTATAAAGCTTATGACCTTGGGCCTGACCGAGGCGCAGGCGGAGGAGCAGATTATAAACGGATTTTTAAAATAAGCCCGTTTTGTTAATATCGTTATCGTGTATAACGGTGACGTATTTAACAGAGGATAATTCGCAGATCATCGTGCTGCAGCCTCTGTACAGCTTAAGTATCAGGTAATCGGCGCCTACCTCTAACAGGGTTCCCACTCTGCTTTCAAGTCTGCCGCCTATAAGCGACTCCACCCGCACAAGCTTGCCTACGCATTTTTTTAAAATATCCGTAATGCGGCAGGGGGCGGAGGAAACGGCGGGCGGCGCAGCTTTTACCTTTGCTTCACCGCATTTTTTAAGATAGCTTTCGTAATAATTCAGGTCCTTTTCACTTACAATAGGGCAGGGAAAGTTTTTTTCCATAGCTTATCAGCTCCAAATATTATTATTTACTATATGATATGAAACGAACGCCTACGGCGTTATTAAAAGAGGAGGAAAAGTATGTCTACACCGCATATAGCAGCCGAAAAAGGCGATTTTGCAAAAACCGTGCTTATGCCGGGCGATCCGTACCGTTCGGCGCTCATTGCCGAAAGCTTTTTAAGCGAAGCCCGCCTTGTGAACGACGTGCGCGGGGTGCGCGGCTATACGGGGCTTTATAAGGGCGTTCCCGTTTCGGTTATGGCAAGCGGTATGGGTATGCCGTCTATCGGTATTTATTCTTACGAGCTTTATAATTTTTTCGGCGTTGAAAATATTATACGGGTAGGCTCGGCGGGCTCTTACAGCCGAAACGTTAAGGTGCGCGATATTGTAATTGCTATGGGGGCTTGCACCGATTCGGCATATGCCTCGCAGTTTAACCTGCCCGGCACGTTTGCGCCCGTGGCGGATTTTAATTTGCTTGAAACGGCGGTTAAAAAGGCGCGCGAATTGAAATTTAATTTTCACGTCGGTAATGTGATTTCAAGCGACCGCTTTTACGGCGACAGTGCCGATCTGCCTATAGCGGAGCAGCCGCAGAGCCTTTGGGGTAAAATGGGCGTGCTTGCGGTTGAAATGGAAGCGGCGGCGCTTTATATGAACGCGGCAAGGGCGGGCAAAAAAGCGCTTGCTGTCTGCACGGTATCGGATTCGCTTATTACCGGCGAGGCGCTTTCTTCCAAAGAGCGCCAAAATTCCTTTACCGATATGATAAGGCTCTCCCTTGAGACCGCGGCGGAGCTTTGAAATATGACGGTTAAGGAAAGACTTTTGCCGCTGCTGAGCGAAAACAGGTTTATATCGGGCGAGCAGGCGGCTAAGGAGCTTAACGTAAGCCGTGCGGCTGTTTGGAAGGCAGTGGAGCAGTTAAGGCGCGAGGGCTGTAAAATAGAAGCGGTTACAAACAAGGGCTACCGCTTGAGGTACGATAACGATATTTTGCAGGCAGGCAAAATAAACGAGCTTTTAGGGCCGCTTTCGAACGCCCTTTACATAAACGTTGAACGCACCGTAACGTCAACGAATATATTGCTTAAGGAAAAGGCGGCTTTGGGCGCGCCGGAGGGCACCGTGCTTATAGCGTCAAGCCAAACATCGGGCAGAGGCAGATTTGCGCGCAAATTTTATTCCCCCGAAAACAGCGGAATTTATATGAGCATACTTTTGCGGCCGCGTATGCCTGCGGAGAACGCCGTGCTTATAACAACCGCCGCAGCTGCCGCGGTTGCCGTTGCCGCAGAAAATTTAAGCGGTAAAAAAACCGAGATCAAATGGGTAAACGACGTGCTTATAAACGGCAAAAAGATTTGCGGAATTTTAACCGAGGCGGCGCTTGATGTGGAAAGCGGCAGTCTTGATTACGCGGTGTTGGGTATAGGAATTAACGCATATACCCCAAGCGGCGGCTTTCCCGAAGAAATAAAGAATATCGCCGGAGCGGTATTTGAGCAAAAGGCGGCGGACCTTCGCAGCCGCCTTGCAGCCGAGGTGCTTAAAAGCTTTTACGGTTTTTATTCAACGCTTGAAGGCCGCGGCTTTCTTGAAGAATACCGCCGCCGCAGCGCGGTTATAGGAAAAAGAATATCCGTTATTTCGCGGGACGGAGCCGTTTTTGCAACCGCACTCGGAATAGACGATAATTGCAGGCTGCAGGTGAAATACGACGACGGCAGAACAGCCGCTCTTTCCTCAGGTGAGATAAGTACAAAAATAATGTAAAATAAAAATCTTACCACTTGAAAAATACAGGATAATGTGATAATATTGTCGTATATTAGAGTTTACGGGAGAAAAAAATGTCTGAAGACAACAGTATAAATAGCAAGCTTAATTTTAAAGATATATTTTTTACGGCGCTTAATAAATGGTATATTCTGTTCATAGCGCTGCTGCTTTGTATTTCTGCGTCACTTATTTATTCGTATTTTATTGTGACGCCGCTTTACAGATCAACCGGCAAAATTTATTTAACCAATAAAGACGCGGGTAAAATTAGCACAAGCGAGATTGCTATTTCATCTTATCTTACAAAGGATTACGAAAATCTAATAACAGACCGCGCGGTGCTTGACGAGGTATCCTCAAGGCTCGGCGGTAAGTATTCCTATGCGGAGCTTAAGCGTGCGGTTTACATTGAAAATCCGGAGGATACGCGCTTTCTTGAAATAACGGTTACCACCGCAAGCCCGAACGATTCAAAAAAAATCGTGGATACGGTGTGCAGCGTTGCACAGGAGAAAATTATCGAGCTTTTGGGAATAGACAGGGTTACCATTATACGCGGCGGCAATGTTCCGCAGTCGCCCGCGGTACCGAACGTAAGCCTTAACATAATAAAATCGGCGATTATCGCAATACTTATTTTTGCGGCGGCTGTTTTGGCAATGGTAATGTTCAACGATAAGATAAACGGTCCCGAAGACGTTGAAAAATACCTCGGTATAAGCGTGCTCGGTAATATACCGTATCAAAACCGCAACAAAGCGAAAAGATAAAAAAGATACTTAACTTAATAGATTTGACGTTATTTGTCGGAAAGGCAGTTTATGTTAACCGAAAACGAAGAGCTTTATAACAGCGGTATGTTGGAATACGCCGGAAAGGTGAATTTTAACGCCGCGTCTCAAAACGGATATCTTACAAACGAAAATTATAAAACACTCAGAACAAACATACTTTTTTGCGGAACGGATATAAAAACAATAGTTTTAACAAGCGCCAGAGAAAACGAGGGCAAAAGCACAGTTTCGGCAGAGCTTGCAAAAAGCCTTGCGGAGGCGGACAAAAAAACCGTTTTTATAGACGCCGATATGAGAAAATCCGTGCTTATGCGGCGCAGCGCCGCGTCGCGCGGCTTTTGCGGACTTTCGGAATATCTTTCCGGTCAGGCAGAGCTTTCCGATGTGCTTTATAACACCCAAATACAGAATTTCGATGTCATTTTCAGCGGCAGGTTTCCGCCTAATCCGGTTGAGCTTTTAGGCTCGCAAAGCTTTGTAAAGCTTATAGATATGCTTAAATCCGTTTACGATTATGTTATAATCGATTCACCGCCGCTCGGCGCTATTATAGACGCCGCGGTTATCGCCTCTTATTGCGACGGGGCAATTATTGTAATAACCCCCGGAAAGATACCGTATACCGAGTGTCTTGAGGTAAAGGAGCAGCTTTCAAAAAGCGGCTGTAAAATACTCGGCGCGGTGCTTAACGATATATACGGCAAGCGCACCAAATATTATAAAAAGTATTACAGACAGCGCGAGTATTCAAAAGAGGCCAAAAAAATCAAGTACAGATAGGCAATACAATCAGGACGCACCGTAAACACAAAAACTTGACAAATGCCAGAAAAAGCCTTATAATTCAATTAGATTTAACTTTTGGAGGAATTGTAAAATATGATTAGTGCCGGCGATTTCAGAAACGGAGTGACCTTTGAAGAGGACGGAAACGTTCTTCAGGTAATAGAATTTCAGCATGTAAAGCCCGGAAAAGGCGCTGCCTTTGTAAGAACTAAGGTTAAAAACGTAATTACCGGTTCGGTTGTTGAAAAAAGCTATAACCCTTCCGCTAAGTTCCCCACCGCTTTTGTTGAAAGAAAAGATATGGAATATTCTTATTCGGACGGGGATCTTTATTACTTTATGGATCAGGAAACCTATGAGCTTGTTCCGATCAACAGCAGCGAGCTTGGCGATAACTTTAAGTTTGTAAAAGAAAATATGGTTTGCAAGATACTTTCCTATAAGGGTAAGGTGTTCGGCGTAGAGCCGCCTACATTCGTAGAGCTTCAGGTAACGGCAACCGATCCCGGCTTTAAGGGCGATACCGCTACTAACGCCACAAAACCCGCAACGCTTGAAACAGGCGCGGAGATCCGCGTTCCGCTCTTTATTAACGAGGGCGATATGATAAGAATAGATACCCGCACGGGCGAATATATGGAACGTGCTTAAAACGGAGGTTAAGTTAATGGATATTTGTGAAAAGATTGCTTATATTAAAGGTCTTGCCGAGGGCTTAAAGCTCGACGAAAACACCAACGAGGGCAAAATACTTGCCGCTGTTATCGATCTTCTCGGAGATATAACAAGCGAGATATGCGATATTGAGGACGGCTGCGACGCAATGCTCGAACAGATCGACGCGGTAGACGAGGATCTTTCCGCTGTTGAGGATTTTGTTTACGGCGACGAAGACGGCTGCTGCGACTGCGGCGACGATTGCGAAGACGATGACCTTTATGAAATAGAGTGCCCGGCTTGCCATGATACAATTTATCTTGACGAGGATATGCTTGAGGACGAGGGTATGACCTGCCCTAACTGCGGCACAAAGCTTGAATTCGACTTTGACGATTGCTGCTCCGGCGATTGCTGCGACTGCGATCACGACGAAGACGAGGAATAATTAAAATAAATCAAAGGCCGTGCCTGCCCGTTTAACGCGGCGGCACGGCTTTGTTTTTAAACGGGGTGTTGAATTTGGAGCTTACCGCACCTAAGCTTGAGTATACCGTGAATAAGGCGGACGAAGGCGCAATTCCGGTAATTATAGTAGCCGCCGGCTCGTCTTCCCGTATGGGCGGAATAAATAAGCTTACCGTACCTGTTTCGGGCGTGCCGGTGCTTGCGCGTACCTTGGCGGCTTTTGAAAACTGCCCTATGATTTCGGGTATTATACTTGCAGTGCGCTCGCAGGATATCTTAAATTCACAGCTTATGGCAGAGCAATACGGTATTTCAAAGCTTACCGATGTAATCTGCGGCGGAAATACGCGTGCCGAAACGGTGGCGCGCGGTATTGCAAGGCTCGGAAAAAACGATGAGTACGTGCTTATCCACGACGGGGCAAGACCGCTTGTAACCGATGAGATCATAACCGAAACGGCGGCGGCTTTGAAAAGCTTTTCGGCGGTTGCCTGCGCCGTTCCCGTAAAGGATACCGTAAAGTGCGTTGATAAAAACGGCGTTGTTATAAAAACCTTGGACCGTTCGGGGCTTTTTGCCGTTCAAACTCCGCAGGGCGTTAATGTAAGGGATTATAAGGCCGCCGCAGAAAAGGCGGGGGAAGGGCTTAAGGAATTTACGGATGACGCGTCTGTAATGGAGGCGGCGGGCTATACCGTTCACATAACGCGCGGAAGCTACGCCAATATAAAAATTACCACACGCGAGGATATTGCGCTTGCAGAGTATTTATTAAACGGAGAAAATAAGGAATGAGAATAGGGCACGGGTACGACGTTCATAAGCTGACAGAGGGAAGACCGCTTATATTGGGCGGCGTTAAAATACCGTACGAAAAGGGGCTTTTAGGTCATTCAGACGCCGACGTGCTGCTCCACGCCGTATGCGACGCGCTTTTGGGCGCGGCGGCGCTCGGAGATATAGGCAGGCATTTCCCCGACAGCGATAACGCCTACAAAAATATAAACAGCCGTATTTTACTTAAAAAAACGGCGTCCCTTATTAAGGAAAAAGGCTTTAAGGCGGTTAATATAGACGCCACCGTAATAGCGCAAAGGCCTAAGCTTGCCCCCTTTATACCGGATATGGCAAAAAACATTGCAGAGGATTGCTGCCTGCCGCTTTCGGCGGTAAACGTTAAGGCAACAACCGAGGAGGGGCTTGGATTTACCGGCGCGCTTGAGGGGATAAGCGCCCATGCGGTGTGCCTTATAGAGTAATATTAAATTTGGGTTTTGCATATTATTATTTCGGTGATATGCTTGAAACTGTTTGTAACCGTAACCAAAAAAGCCTTGGCTGTTATGCTTGCCGCAGCAATAGCGGCGCTTGTGCTTATAAGCCGCGTGTCTTCCCTTAACGGTAATGTTAAGGACGGCTCAACCAACGCAAAACGCGTGCAGTTTATCGAAGACTTAGGCTACAGCGTTAACAAAACGCCCTGCGTTAAGGAAACCGTAATACCCGAAAGCTTTACAAACGTTTACGAAAAATACAACGCCTTACAAAAGCAAGCGGGCTTTGACCTTACGCGCTTTAAGGGGAAAAGGGCTGAAGTGTACGGTTATACCGTTTTAAACGGTGAAAAAACCGTAACGCTTATAGTTGTAAACGGCGAGATCGCGGGCGGAGACATAGCCTCTGCCGCGCTTAACGGCGAGATGCTGCCGCTTATACATATCGAATGAAAGGAATCATATGCCTTTGCAAAGACTTGACAGATTTATTTCAAATCAGCTTAACCTTTCAAGAAAAGAGGTTAAGGAGGGAATAAAAAGGGGCTTTGCCGATGTAAACGGTAAAACGGTAACACGCCCCGAACATACGGTTGATACGCTTGGCGACAGGGTTTGCTTTAACGGACAGGCCGTTTCGTTTAAGGAGCATATTTATATCGTAATGAATAAGCCCGCGGGGGTTCTTTCCGCAAGCGATGATAAAAGCCGCAAAACGGTGGTGGATATTATTCCGGATAATATAAGAAGAAAAGGTCTTTTCCCAGTAGGCAGGCTTGATAAGGATACAACGGGTCTTCTTATTATTACCGACGACGGCGATTTTGCACACAGGGTATTATCGCCGAAAAAAGAGATATACAAAACGTATATTGCAGGGCTTGACGGGGTCGTTAATGAAGATACGGTAAAGAAATTTTTAAGCGGCGTGGTTTTGGCGGACGGCACCGTTTGCAGAAAAGCGTTTTTAAAACCGCTCGGTGAAAAAACGGCGGAAATTAAAATTTGCGAAGGAAAATTTCACCAAATAAAGCGTATGTTCGGCACCGCAGGTCTCGGAGTAAATTCACTTAAACGCGTGGCGATAGGCGAATACAAGCTGCCGGACGAGCTGTCGGAAGGAATGTGCAAAGAAACCACAAAATTCCAATTAAATGCGCTGTTTATCGGCAAATAGCGCGCGAATATGCATATTAAACAAAACATTCTTTTTAAGATTGGATATATTTCGTATAGCAATTTTTAAAATATTTTGATATAATACAATTACATTGAAGCGATTATTTTTAGGAGGCTTATTTTTATGGCAAGTTTGTCATTACGTCATGTTTACAAAAGATACCCGGGCGGAGTAACTGCCGTATCTGATTTTAACCTTGAAATTAAAGACAAGGAATTTATTATTTTGGTAGGTCCTTCGGGCTGCGGTAAATCTACTACTTTGCGTATGGTTGCCGGACTTGAAGAAATTTCAGACGGCGAAATTTATATAGGCGATAAGCTTGTTAACGACGTTGCCCCTAAGGATCGCGATATTGCAATGGTTTTCCAGAACTATGCGCTTTATCCGCATATGACGGTTTTCGATAATATGGCGTTCGGACTTAAGCTCCGCAAAACTCCGAAGGATGAGATTAAGCGCCGTGTTGAAGAGGCCGCCCGTATTCTTGATATTTCTCACCTGCTTGAGCGCAAGCCGAAGGCTTTGTCCGGCGGTCAGCGTCAGCGTGTTGCGCTCGGTCGTGCAATAGTACGTGAGCCTAAGGTATTCTTACTTGACGAGCCGCTTTCCAACTTGGACGCTAAGCTTCGTGCACAGATGCGTACCGAAATTTCAAAGCTTCACCAGAGACTGGGCACAACCTTCATTTACGTTACCCACGACCAGACCGAGGCTATGACAATGGGTACCCGTATCGTTGTTATGAAGAGCGGTCTTATACAGCAGGTTGATACGCCTAATAACCTTTATCTCTATCCCTGCAACCTCTTCGTTGCCGGATTTATCGGTTCACCTCAGATGAACTTTATAGAGGCAAAGTTTCTTAAAGAGGGCGAAAATTATTTGGTTGAGTTCGGTTCTGAAGATACTAAGACCCGTGCGGGCGTTAAGTATAAAATTCAGCTTCCGGCTTCTAAAAACAAGGATAACTGCCTTGAGGCATATGCCGGTAAAGAGGTTATTATGGGTATACGCCCCGAAAACGTTCACAACGAGGAAGATCTTATTGAAATTCATAAGGACGGTATCGTTGAGGCAGACGTTGAGGTTACCGAGCTTATGGGTGCAGAGACATATCTGTATATGAACTGCGAGGGTCAGTCGATTAACGCACGCGTTAGCCCGACTAATACCGCGCGTCCCGGCGATAAGATTAAAATTGCATTTGAAACTGCAAAAATTCATCTTTTTGATAAGGAAACCGAGCTTACAATCTGCAACTGATATTTTAAAAGGTTATCGGGGTCGCCCGCAAAGCGACCCCGATTTTTTACTTAGAGCTATCTGATTTTTTGTTTTGCCTGTCTGTTTTCATAATTTTACGGTTATAGCCCTGCGCCACCGCAGGATATGCGTTTTCGGTTTCGGCGGTAGACTGTATATTATAGGTGCCGTAGCGGTTGACCATATCAAAAGCCGTTTCGGGCATACCCATAACCGGAACGGAGGAAACGTCCGTAACAGGCTTATTTTTTTCTTTTTTCACTTTTTTTCACCCTTTTTTATTATATACGTTTAATTATAATATAACCGTTTGACAGAAAAAGGCATATGTGCTATACTGTAAAAAGACTATCGCATTGACGGAGGAATAATAATGCTGGATATTAAATTTATTTGTGAAAATCCGGAAATAGTAAAAGAAAACATTAAGAAAAAATTTGAAGATAAAAAACTTCCGCTTGTAGACGAGGTTATTTCACTTTATGGTGAAAAATGCGCCGCAAACAACCGCGCTAACGATCTGCGTGCCAACCGAAATAAGGTAAGCAAGCAGATAGGCGCGCTTATGGCGCAGGGCAAACGAGACGAAGCCGAGGATATGAAACGCCTTGTAAATGAGCAGGCAGAGGAGCTTAAGGCGCTTGAGGAAAAGGAAGCCGAGCTTCAGAAAAAAGTAACCGAAATTCAAATGAAAATCCCGAATATCGTGGACGGCAGCGTGCCGATAGGTAAGGACGATACCGAAAATGTGGAGGTTAAGCAGTTCGGCGAACAGTCTCACCCCGATTTTGAAATTCCCTACCATACCGATATTATGCAGCTTTTCGACGGTATTGATAAAGACGCCGCGGGCAAGGTTGCGGGCGAGGGCTTTTATTACCTTATGGGCGATATTGCGCGCCTTCATTCCGCAGTGTTGGCTTATGCGCGCGATTTTATGATAAATAAGGGATTCACCTACTGCATTCCGCCTTATATGATAAGAAGCAAGGTTGTAACCGGCGTTATGAGCTTTGAAGAAATGGACGCTATGATGTATAAAATAGAGGGCGAGGACCTTTATCTTATAGGTACATCGGAGCATTCTATGATAGGTAAGTTTATAGACAGCATAACGCCCGAAGAAAAGCTGCCGCTTACCCTCACCAGCTATTCGCCCTGCTTCCGTAAGGAAAAGGGCGCGCACGGTATTGAGGAACGCGGAATATACCGTATACATCAGTTTGAAAAGCAGGAAATGATAGTTATTTGCCGTCCCGAAGAAAGTATGGATTGGTTTAATAAAATGTGGAGCTACTCGGTAGAGCTTTTCCGCAGTATGGATATTCCCGTAAGAACGCTTGAATGCTGCACCGGCGATCTTGCAGATCTAAAGGTTAAGTCTTACGACGTAGAGGCATGGTCTCCGAAGCAACAGAAGTATTTTGAGGTATGCTCCTGCTCGAACCTCGGCGACGCGCAGGCAAGAAGACTGGGCATAAGGGTTAAGGGAGTCGACGGTAAAAAATACCTTGCGCATACTCTTAATAATACCGTTGTTGCACCGCCGCGTATGCTTATAGCCTTCCTTGAAAACAACCTTCGCTTTGACGGCGAGCATTACAGTGTGCTCATACCCGAAGCGCTGCGCCCGTATATGGGCGGCAAGACCGTGCTTACAAGCGATAAAAAGCTTTGATTTGCCGTAATAAGGGCCTTTTGCCGCGGTGTAACGTGAAATTTCAAAAAAACTCTTGACAATAAACACAATATGCATTATAATCTTAATGTTGCAATCCAAAGACAGCAGGTGGCTGTATCAGCCGTAAGCATTACGCCTGCCGAGGTATGCGTTTAAATAATTATGTTTATTTAAGCCCGTCCTTTGTCTTTGGACGGGCTTTATCTTATATAATTCGGAGGTGAAAATATGCCTAACGCATTAGTTTTAGAGAAAAAGCAACAGCAGGTAGCCGAGCTTAAAGAGAAGATCGCCGCTTCCGTTACGGGTGTTATCGTTGATTATAAGGGTATCACCGTTGCGGACGATACAGCGCTCCGTAAGGAATTACGCGAAAACGGCGTTGAATATTTTGTTGTAAAAAACACTATTTTAAGCCGCGCTGTTGAGGGTACCGAGCTTGAGGGGATAAAATCCGTTCTTGAAGGAACCACAGCGATTGCTCTTTCTAAAGAGGATTATACGGCTGCTGCAAGAATTCTTTGCAAATTTGCCGATGATCATGAGAATTTTAAGGTTAAATCCGGATTCTTAGACGGAAAGGTAGCCGATGTTGCTACTATTACCGCTATTGCAAAGCTTCCCAGCAAGGAGGTTCTGCTTGCAACCGTATGCAACGTGCTTCAGGCGCCTATCGCCGCATTTGCACGCGTATTACAGGCTGTTGTAGATAAAAACGGCTCCGCAGACGCGGAATAATTAAAAACATTTAAAATTAAACGGAGGAATAAAAAATGGCATCTGAGAAAATCACAGCTATGATCGAAGAAATTAAAACTCTTTCGGTTCTTGAGCTTTCTGAGCTCGTTAAAGCAGTAGAAGAGGAGTTTGACGTATCCGCAGCGGCTGCAGTTACAGTAGCGGCTCCGGCAGCAGGCGGCGCAGCAGCAGCTGAAGAGAAGACCGAGTTCGACGTTGTACTTAAGGAAGTAGGCGCCGAGAAGATTAAGGTTATTAAGGCTGTTCGCGAGATCACCGGTCTTGGCCTTGCTGAAGCTAAGGCTATTGTAGACGGCGCTCCGAAGACCCTTAAGGAAGCTGTAGCTAAGGACGAGGCTGAAGCTATGAAGGCTAAGCTTACCGAGGTTGGCGCTACTGTTGAGCTTGCTTAATTTAAAGCAAAATTAACATTAAACCAAACAAGAAGACCGGCGTGCTTTACGTCGGTCTTTTTGAATTTTGTGCCGCACGTCTTATAGAGGGCGTAATTAAAAAGGGATTATATTTGCAAAGAGTTTAAAAATCAACACAATCGGCCGTTAATGTTGTTCATTCAGAGGTTTTGCTTCTGTACAATAGAGTTGACAAGGAAATCAGGGCGGTTTTTTAAACGGAAAATTTCCCCGTTTTGTTTGTTTGATCAATTAAGGAGGCAACAAGCTTATGAACACAGATAAAATTTATGCAGAACAATTAGCCAATGAATATGCGCCGAGGGATACCTCTAAGGTAGTGGCACTAAAAAAGCTGGACGCTAAAGCAAAGCTGCCGGCAAATATTTTCACTTATACCTTAGGCGTTATTTCAGCATTGGTATTCGGCACGGGAATGTGCCTTGCTATGGGGCAGATCGGCAGCGGTACAGCCGCTTCCTTTGCGGCAGGTGTAATAATAGGAATTATAGGAATGTGCGGAATGGGCGTCAACTATCCTATTTATAAGCGTATTCTTGAAAACGGAAAGAAAAGGTATGCTTTTGAAATTATAGAGCTTGCTAAGGAAATAAGCGAGAGACAGCAGTGAAAAAGCTGCCATCGGTTATAAACAGAATTTTATATCCGCAAAAGGCGGTGCTTTTTACTGTACCGCCCGTTATTTTTGCCGCACTTGTGTATATCTTTGCCGCAAAAAAGAACGAGAGTATAGCGGCATATATTATTTACGTTACTGCCTTACTGTTTTAATTCTGCGGCTTTTAGCGTGCATAAAAGGAATAAAAGCATTTTTAATGCGCTTGATCACGGGCACGGAGCTTGGCAGAAAATATGCCGACGATCTTGCACTTCGCGGAAGTATCGGTATTCGGCAGGGAATGGCGGTTAATTTTATTTATGTAATTTTTCGTATGACCGCCGGAATTTATTATGCTTCCGTGTAGTTTATATCTATTGCGGTATACCACCTTATGCTTGCTATACTAAGGGCATACCTTATTGTATGTTACCGGCGCCGCGATTCCAAAACGGAATACCGCTGTTACAAAAAAACGGCGTTACTGCCGTTTTTGCTTAATGTACCTATGGGCGGAATGATACTGCTTATGGTTTTGACCGATTCGGGCTATACATATCACGGATATGTTATATATTTATCGGCAATGTATACATTTTACGCAATGATTATGTCGGTTGTAAATCTTATAAGGTTCCGCAGGCTCGGCAGTCTTATCCTATCGGCTGCAAAGGCTTTGAATTTTGTTGCGGCTTTAATGTCGATACTCGGACTGCAAACGGCGATGATAGCACAGTTTTCTGCCGGAGAAAAAGGCTTTTGCAGGACTATGAACGCCTTGACGGGCTGCGGCGTGTGGATAGCGGTTATTATTACGGCGGCGTATATGTTATACAGGAGCAAGAAAATAAAACGGGGTGACTTAATTTGAACAGATCGGAAAGTAAGTATTTTGCTACCGCCGTTCGTATGGACGAGGCGTTTATTGAGCTGCTTGAAAAAAAGGATTTTGCCTATATAACGGTAAAGGAAATCTGCGAAAAAGCCGGCGTTAACCGCTCTGCATTTTACCCGCATTATGAAACGCTTAACGACCTTTTGGAGGAAAGCGCGCAATATATAGTCGATCAGTTTGTAAGGTTTATGCCGTATAACACAGCAGATTTTTTAAACGGCATACACAGCCGCCCGTTAGAGGAATTATATCTTGTTACGCCGGAATATCTTAAGCCGTATCTTAATTATATTAAGGAACACCGCCGCGTTTTTAAAACAACTGTTGAGCAGGCGGGTGTGCTTGAAATGAACGAAGCCTACAGCGATCTTAATAAATATGTATTTTCACCTATAATGGAGCGTTTTAATGTAAAACCGGAAAATCGGCGGTACATTATGAGCTTTTATATAAGCGGTCTTATGGCTGTTATAAGCGAGTGGCTTAAGGACGACTGTAAGGATTCCGCAGAGCATATTATTTCCGTAATTCGGGATTGTGTTATAAAGCCGTAAAAATATAATTTAAAAATAATAGCGTAAATAAAACGGCAGGCTCGGTGTAAAGAGCCTGCCGTTTTTAAAAATATTTCATTCAAGGTATTTAATAAGAAGCGGTATTTGAGCCTCAAAGCGTACGCCATAGCGGGGATCGGTTTTATCCTCCATGGTTTTTTTTATGCACGCGGCGGTAAAATTTGCGGCTATCTGGGCTGAGGCTTTAAGACTTCTGCCGTTCATAAGCGCCGCTGTAAGCGTGCTTGCGAATATATCGCCTGTTCCGTGATAGGCGCCGTTCATTTTTTCGGAAAAAACATAAGCCCTGTTTTCGCCGTCGTAAACGGCGGCGCCGATTTTTTTTTCGTCAAAGCAAACGCCTGTAAGCACAATTTTCGAATGTGTTTTAACAAAAATCCCTTCAAGCAGCGCGTTTATATAGTCGCTGTCGTAGGGTCCTTCACGGTATTTAACACCGAGCATAAGCGCCGCCTCGGTGATATTGGGGGTTATAATATCGGCGGCGGCGCAAAGCTTCAGCATAAAGTCGGGGTAATCGGGCGTAAAGCCGCTGTAAAGCCTTCCGTTATCCGCCATTACGGGGTCGGTTATAATAACCGTATCCTTTCGGCTTATAAGCCGCGCCGCCTCCATAGCAAGGTATATCTGCTCCTTAGAGCAAAGGTAGCCTGTGTAAACTGCGTCGGCTGTTATACCCTCGCTTTTCCAGTGCCTTGCAATGGGTACAATATCCTCCGATAAATCTCTTACCGTATAATTTTTAAAGCCGCCCGTGTGCGTTGACAAAACGGCGGTGGGTATAACGGCGGTCTCAATTCCGGCGGCGGATATTATAGGCAGCGCCACCGTAAGCGAGCATTTGCCGAAACAGGAAATATCGTGTATGGCAACTACTCTTTTTTGCATCATTTTGCAACCTTCCTTTTAGGGCATATACCGTTTAATATGCAGGCGCCGCATTTCGGGCTTCTTGCAGTACATACGTCTCGGCCGAAAAGCACCGTTCTGTGGCAAAAGGCGTTGGAGTCCTCCGGTTCAAGCAGCTTTCGCATTTCATTTTCAACCTTAAGCGGGTTGGTTGTGTCGGTAAGCCCCAGTCTTCCGCAAATTCGTATAAAATGAGTATCGGTTACAACCGCGGGCTTGCCGTAAATGTCTCCGCAAACCAAGTTTGCGGTTTTTCTGCCAACGCCCGGCAGGGCTGTAAGCTCTTCGATAGTATCGGGCACCCTGCCGCCGAAGCGCTCTGTAATCTGTTTTGCTATGCCTACAAGGTCCTTTGCCTTTGTTTTATAAAGACCGCAGGTTTTAATAAGCTCTTCTACCCGCGCAATGTCTGCGTTTGCCATACTCTGTGCGGTGGGAAATTCCTTAAACAGTGCAGGGGTTACCATATTAACGCGTTTATCTGTGCATTGTGCGGAAAGCCGCGTTGCTATAAGCAGTTGAAAGGCGTCCTGATATTCAAGCGAGCATACGGCGTTAGGGTAAAGCTCTGAAAGCAATTTTACCGCGGCGGCGGCGCGTTCCTTTTTACGCATCGGCGCTTTCAAGCTTTAGATCGCCCGGCTTTATAAGCTTAAGCTTTCTCATAGCCTCGGATATGCCAAGGCATATAACCGCCGGAAGAATAAAATGCATAACAATTATTTCTATTACGGTAACAACAGGGGAAAAGCCTGCGGCTACCATACTGTCGTAAGACATAAACTGACCTACAAGCCCCGATGTTCCCATTCCCGAACCTACGGGATTGCTTACCATTTTAAGCACTGCGGACGATATGGGGCCCAAAACGGCGCTTGAAATAATTGCGGGCAGCCATATAAGCGGATTGCGTACTATATTGGGAACCTGAAGCATTGAGGTTCCGAGCCCCTGCGCTATAAGACCGCCGAATTTGTTTTCGCGGTAGCTTATAACCGCAAAGCCTATCATATTGCAGCAGCAGCCTATGGTTGCGGCGCCTGCCGCAAGACCTGTAAGACCCATTGAAATACCGATGGCGGCAGAGGATATGGGTAACGTTAATATTATACCCATAAGAACAGATACTGCTATACCGCCGATAATCGGGCTTTTATCAACGTTTATATTAACAAGCTGACCTACCCACTTCATAGCGGCGGAAATATAAGGCCCTAAAAAATATCCCGCGGTAGCTCCCGATAAAATACAGCAAACGGGGGTTACTATTATATCAACCTTGGTTTTGCCTGCTACAAGCGCGCCTATTTCAATTGCAATATAGGCGGCTATAAACGCGCCGAGCGGCTCGCCGGGAGCGCCGATTTTATAGGCTTCGTTCGCCATATTCGGGAAAGCGCCCACCATACCCGCAACAGCCGCGGCAACCGTTGTTAAAGGGCTTGATTTCAGCTTGCAGGCAACGCCTACGCCTATGCCGGCACCCGTAACGGTTTTCGCAACGTTTCCCATTGCGGTAAGATATGTTCCTACAATGTTTCCTCCTACAAGCTTGCCTATCTGGCAAATAATGGTTCCGATAATGAGCGTGGAGAACAGGCCGTAAGCCATACCGGAAAGCCCGTCTATAAACAGGCGGTTAAAATATTTTTTCATTGTGTTTGCCCCCTTAGTAAAATTTATTTTATTATACAAAATTTTGTTAAATTGCACAATGGCGTATATAACGATTTTTTGCGACAATACTAATACTAATTTTAGACACAGTGGCACAATCGGGGGTAATTAAGTGAAAACCATTGCTTTTTTTGATGCAAAATCATATGACAGAGAGAGCTTTTCGCGCTTTCGCGGTGAGGAGCTTAATATAAGATTTTTTGAAAACAAGCTTAATTCGGACACGGTAAGTATGGCGGCGTGCTGCGACGGCGTGTGCGCTTTTGTAAACGATACGATAGATCGTGCGGTTATAGATAAATTAGAGGAATACGGCGTTGGGATAATTGCAATGCGCTGCGCAGGGTATAATAATGTTGACCTTAAAGCGGCTGCGGGCAGAATACGCGTTGTAAGGGTGCCGGCATATTCGCCTTACGCCGTAGCCGAGCACGGAATAGGACTTCTTTTGACCCTGAACCGTAAAATACACCGTGCATATATAAGAACGCGCGATCATAACTTTTCATTAGAGGGGCTTATCGGCTTTGATATGCACGGAAAAACCGTAGGAATTATAGGAACGGGTAAAATAGGGCGCAGCCTTGCCGATATATGCGAGGGCTTCGGTATGAATATAATAGGCTACGACCCGTATGAAAGCCCTGAATTTGCGGGAAAGTACGTAACCCTTGAGGAGCTGTTAAGGGAAAGCGATATAATATCGCTGCACTGCCCGCTTACGCGTGAAAATAAGCACCTGATAAACGAAGAAACAATAGAAAAAATGAAAAACGGCGTATATATTATAAATACCTCGCGCGGCCAGCTTATTGATACCATGGCGCTTATGAACGGACTTAAATCGGGTAAGATAGGCGCGGCGGGTCTTGACGTATACGAGGAGGAAACCTCGCTGTTTTTTGAGGACTATTCCGATGAAATTATATGGGACGATAAGCTTTCAACCCTTATTTCAATGCCTAACGTAATTGTTACGTCGCATCAGGCGTTTTTAACGCGCGAGGCTTTAAGCTCCATTGCGGAAACCACGGTAAACAATTTTTTAAGCTATTTTGCCGGAGAAAAGCTTGAAAATGAAATAACGGTATAAAATACGCTCCGAAAAGACAATGTTTTGCTTGACAGCGGTATTCGTTTGTGATAAAATACGTTATTATTCGAGGGAGTAGTGGCGCGCAGGCGTTACAAGTCAACACACTGGTCTTTTTGACCTGGCTTGTATTAAAAAACGAGACTCGGGTGGCTGTTGCGGCGCCCGGGTCTTTTATTTTTTATTAACCTGAGACAGGAGAGAAAAAATGGGAATTTTTGAATTGTTTTTAATTGCGGTGGGTCTTTCTATGGACGCGTTTGCCGTGTCGGTCTGTAAGGGGCTTTCAACGCGCGAGCTTAAATTTAAGCACTATATGATAATCGGCGCGTGGTTCGGCGGTTTTCAGGCGTTAATGCCGACGCTTGGCTATCTGTTAGGTTCGACATTTGAAAAATACATAACAAATTACGACCACTGGGTAGTGTTTGTGCTGCTATCGTTTATCGGCGGAAATATGCTGCGCGAGGGCTTTTCAAAGGAAACGGAGGAGACAAACAGCTCGTTTTCCGCAGGAACTATGGCGCTGCTTGCGGTTGCAACAAGCATAGACGCGTTAGCGGTGGGAATTACCTTTGCGCTGCTGCCCGACGTTAATATAATAGCCGCGGTGCTGTTTATTGGCACAATAACCTTTGTTATTTCAGGTATTGGCTTAAAGGTGGGCAATGTATTCGGTCTTAAATACAAAAATAAAGCCGAAATTGCGGGCGGTATAATACTTATACTTATAGGCGTTAAAATACTGCTTGAGCATTTGGGCGTAATAAGCTTTTAAAATAAAAATGCTGTATCCGAAAATCGGGTACAGCATTTTTTAATAACAGTTTATTTTGGGTTTTAAAGCCTTTTCAGTATTTCATTGTTTTGCGATATAAGATGACCGATTGCATATATAAGAAAAAGTGAGATTACAGAAAGTATAATTCCTAATATAAACACCGCAACCGCAACTATTGCAAATATTTTGTCAAGCATAATAAGCACTGCGCCCGCCGCGGCGAAAACAAGCAGAATACCTATTGATACAATAAACGAAATAGCCTTGATTATTTTATCAAGATGCCTGAAAACGCCGTTGCCGTAATTTTCGGTTACGGCCTTAATACTGCTTTTGGTGTGCGGAACGGTTGAGGAGCTGATGTCCTCAAAGCCTTCGTTTGTGTAAAAATCATCTTTCATTTAATGGGTACTCCTTTCGGTTTATACCTTTTCTACGCCTATTGTAACCTTTTCGCCGTTAATATCCCAATCCTTGGTATATCCGGCAGGCTTGGCGGCAGTAATGCCGTCGGCAAGGGTATCGCCCGCAATATCCGCTTTCTTTGAAAGGGCAATATCGGTAACCTTTTTACTGCCCTCAACCGTTACGTTTATATGGTCGGTAACATTAAAGCCCGCCTCTTTGCGCATGGTCTGAATTTTGCTTATCAGCTCGCGCACAAAGCCCTCCTCAACAAGCTCTTTTGTGAGTGTGGTATCTATCGCAACCGTTATTCCGCGGTCGCTCACGGTGTAAAAACCGTCCTTTTGCTTGGCTTCGATCAACAGGTCTTCGGTTTCAAGTGTAACCTCGCCCGACGGGAGCGATAAAACAAGCTTTCCGTTTTCGTCAAGCTCCTTTTTAGCCTTGGTGCCGTCAAGCTCTGAGAGCGCCGTTCTTATCTCGTTTAACTGCTTGCCGAACTTAGGACCTACGGTTTTAAGCTGCGGCTTAAAGCCATAGGTTACGAAATCGTCTACCTTATCGGTAAAGCTTACGTTCTTTATATTAAGCTCATCGCGGATAATATCGGTGTAGAAGCTGTCTAATTCTCCGTCAAGCTTAACATACATGGTAGCAAGGGGCTGGCGGTTCTTAAGCGCCGAGCCGTTTCTTGCAGCTCTGCCCAAAACAACTATTTCAAGCACCTTATCCATTTTATCCTCAAGCTCTTTATCAATCGCCTTTTCGTCAACTTCAGGGAAAGCGCAGAGGTGTATGCTTTCGGGAGCGGATTTATCAACGCTGCGAACAAGATTCTGATAAATGCTCTCGGTCATAAACGGAATCATAGGCGCCGCCGCCTTGGCGGTGGTAACAAGCGCGGTGTAAAGGATCATATACGCCGCAATCTTGTCTTCGGGCAAGCCCTGAACCCAATATCTTTCTCTGCCGCGGCGAACGTACCAGTTACTCATATCGTCCGTAAATTCCTGCAGGGCTCTTGCCGCCTCAGGTATACGGTAGTTATCTAAGTTTTCGTCAACCGCCTTTACCATTGAATTAAGCTTTGATAAAAGCCATTTATCCATAACGGTAAGCTTGCAGTCTTTAAGCGAATACTTTGTTGGGTCAAATTCGTCAATATTGGCGTAAAGCACATAGAAGGCGTAGGTGTTCCAAAGAGTGCCCATAAATTTGCGCTGACCCTCTGTTACCGCCTTATCGTGGAAACGGTTAGGCAGCCACGGGGCTGAATTGGTATAGAAGTACCAACGGATAGCGTCCGCACCGAATTTTTCAAGCGCCTCAAACGGGTCTACCGCGTTGCCCTTTGATTTACTCATTTTCTGGCCGTTTTCGTCCTGCACGTGACCTAAAACTATAACGTTTTTATAAGGCGCTTTGTTGAAAATAAGGGTGGAAATTGCAAGCAGGGAATAGAACCAGCCTCTTGTTTGGTCTACCGCCTCGGAAATAAAGTCCGCGGGGAACTGCGATTCAAACAGCCCCTTATTTTCAAACGGATAATGGTGCTGCGCAAACGGCATTGAGCCTGAATCAAACCAGCAGTCTATAACCTCCGGCACCCTGTGCATCTGCTTGCCGCAGTGGGGGCATTTAATAGTTACCGCGTCGATATACGGGCGGTGCAGCTCGATATTATCGGGGCAGTTATCGGACATTTCCTTTAATTCCGCAATACTGCCGACAGAGTGCATATGCCCGCACTCGCACTGCCAAATATTTAGCGGAGTACCCCAATAACGGTTGCGCGAAATACCCCAATCCTGAACGTTTTTAAGCCAATCGCCGAAACGGCCCTTGCCTATGCTTTCGGGTATCCAGTTGATAGTGTCGTTATTGCGGATAAGATCGTCGCGCACGTCTGTCATTTTTATAAACCACGATTCGCGCGCATAGTAGATAAGCGGTGTATCGCAGCGCCAGCAATAGGGGTAATCGTGCTCGAATTTCGGCGCGTCGAAAAGCAAGCCCTTTTCGTCTAAATCCTTTAAAACAAGCGGATCGGCTTTCTTTACGAATATGCCGGCATAGGGGGTTTCTTCGGTAAGATTTCCCTTGCCGTCAACAAACTGAACAAACGGCAGATCGTAACGTCTGCCCACCTTTGCGTCGTCCTCACCGAATGCAGGCGCTATATGAACTATGCCCGTACCGTCTGTCATGGTAACATAGGTATCGCAGACAATGTAATGACCTTTTTTATTCTGCTTTTCGCAAACAGGCTTTACGCAATCAAAAAGCGGCTCATATTCTTTATATTCAAGCTCGCTGCCCTTATATTCCTCAATAACTTCATAAGCGGCAGTATCCTCAGAAGCTAACTTGCCGAGCACCTTATCAAGCAGTGCCTTTGCCATATAGTAGGTGTAGCCGTCCGCCGCCTTTACCTTGCAGTAGGTTTCTTCGGGGTTTACGCAAAGCGCCACGTTTGAGGGAAGCGTCCACGGGGTGGTGGTCCATGCAAGGAAATACGCGTCCTCGCCCACAACCTTAAAGCGAACTACCGCACTGCGCTCCTTAACGTTTTTATAGCCCTGCGCTACCTCGTGAGAAGAAAGGGGAGTGCCGCAGCGGGGGCAGTAAGGCACAATTTTAAAGCCTTTATATAAAAGACCTTTTTCGTATATCTTTTTAAGCGCCCACCATTCCGACTCTATAAAATTATTATCATAGGTAACGTAAGGGTGCTCCATATCCGCCCAAAAGCCGACGGTTTTTGAGAAATCCTCCCACATACCCTTGTATTTCCAAACGCTTTCCTTGCAGTGCTCGATAAAGGGTTCAAGACCGTATTGCTCGATCTGTTCCTTGCCGTCAAGCCCCAAAAGCTTTTCAACCTCAAGCTCAACGGGCAAACCGTGGGTATCCCAGCCAGCTTTTCTCGGCACCATATAGCCCTTCATAGTGCGGTAACGCGGAATCATATCCTTTATAACGCGGGTAAGCACGTGACCTATGTGCGGCTTGCCGTTAGCGGTAGGCGGACCGTCGTAAAATACGTAAGGCTTATCGCCCTCGCGCTCGGCTATGCTTTTTTCAAATATATTTTCGTCTTCCCAAAATTTTTCAACCTTTTTTTCTTCCTCCACGAAGTTAAGGTTCGGGGATATGCTTTTATACACTGCTTTTTTCTCCTTTCAAAATAAAAAGACTTCGCCCATAACAGGACGAAGCCCAATAACTTCAACCACCCATTACGGCAGACAGAAAATCTGCGTTCCCTCTAACGGCGGAATACCGGAGCGGCTTACTTTAAGAAATTTCAGCCGTCGGCTCAGGAGTGATACCGGTTTTTTACGTTTTCCGAGCTTGCACCGCCCTCGGATCGCTGAAGCAAAACCGACAAACCGAAAAATTCCAAAATTACTTTGTTTTAGGCAGGTTTGAACTTGTTGGTTTTGCTTAATAACGTTTTTTAAAAACCGCAGTCTCCGTCTTAGCTTTTTAAGTGTTTTTTTATTAACTTAATTTTCTTTTGCAGAGGGTATTTGCTGCTTTAATGCGGCGCGGGTTTTTCTTACCTCGCCTAAGTTGGCGGTAAGCCCTTCGTCTGCACGGCGCATAATATCGTCCACAAAATCCTGCGCGGCTTTGCGCATTTCGCGGCTCTTCTGCTGCGAGGTAGCAATTATCTCCGCTGCCTTCTGCTGTGCCAGCTTTACAATTTCTTCCTGTGCGGTCATAGCCTTTGCGCGCTCTTCGGCACTGCGGATAATACCGTCCGCCTCGCGCTTTGCGTTGGTAATGATATCTGCACGGTCTGCAACAATGCCCTTTGCCTGCTTAATTTCAGCCGGAATGTTAAGGCGAATGTCGTCTACTACCGCGCGGAGCTTTTCAACATCTACCACGGTTTTTCTACCGGGGATCTTGATTCCGCTGTCTAAAACCTCGTCAAACTGTTCAAGTAATTCGTCAAGTGTCATTTTTTATTCCTCCGTAGTATCCTTTTTTACAAATATCCTGTTCATTATGTCTGCCCTTATAACGTCGGGAACAAAGCTTGATATATCTCCGCCCATACTGGCAATCTGCTTTACCATGCTTGAGCTTAGGTACATATTTTTTGTTGCCGTTGTTAAAAACAGGGTTTCAACCTGCGGGTTCAGCTTTTTATTGGTAAGCGCCATCTGAAATTCGTATTCAAAATCAGACATAGCGCGAAGACCCTTGATTATTGCGTTTGCACCCTTGCTTGCCGCATAATCCGCAAGCAGACCGTCGTAATGCTCAACCTCTACGTTTTGAAGATCGGGAATGCATTTTTTAATCATATCCACGCGTTCTTCGGGTGTGAAGGAGCAGTGCTTTGCACCGTTGGACGCCACCACAACTATAAGCTTGTCGAACATTTTGGCGGCGCGGGTTATAATATCAAGATGGCCGTAGGTTACGGGGTCAAAGCTGCCGGGGCAAACGGCGATGCGCTTGTTCATAGGCTTTCCCCTTTCCGGTAAACGGTTATAAGCACCTTGCCGTAGCGATAGGTTTTTGATTTTTTAAAGCCGCCCGCTTCTTCGTCTAACACGGTTTCGGGCGGATGCTCGCAAACTATCGTGCCGTGTTCGCTCATAAGCGGCAGAACGGCCTTTAGCGCCGGCATTAACAGCCCTGCTGAGTATGGCGGATCAAGAAACGCAATATCAAACGTATCGCGGCAGGCGGCGGCAAACGCCGCATAATCCGAGCGGACGACGCGGGCTTTATTTGAAAGACCCGTGCCCTCAAGGTTTTTTCTTACAAGGGCTAACGAGGTTTCGGACATATCCACAAAGGTGCAGCTGTCAGCTCCGCGGCTTAATGCCTCAAGCCCTAACTGACCCGATCCCGCAAACAGATCCAGCACGCGCCTGCCCTCAATATCAAACTGTAAAGCGCTGAAAATACCTTCCTTTACGCGCTCAGGCGTTGGGCGTACATCGCGCCCCTCCGGTGCAAAAAGGCGCTTGCCCTTTGCGGTGCCTGTTATAATTCGCATTTGTATCACCGATAATAATAGTAAACTTAACCTTATATATTATCACACTAAAGGGTATGTTTTGTCAACACTTTTTTATTGCGAAAATGTGTTTTCTCTGTTTTTAATACACTTTTTATCCGTATTTTTCCTTTAACAGCAAAAACTTGACATATAATTGCACGCGATATATAATTGCAGAGTGGATTATATTTAAAAAGGGAAAGATAAAATGTACAGGATTTTAAAGCAAGAGGGCAATGCCAGACGCGGCGAATTTATAACCAACAGGGGCACGGTGCAAACCCCCGCTTTTATGAATGTGGCTACCGCCGCGGCGATAAAGGGAGCGGTTTCGGCAGAGGATCTGGGCAATATCGGCTGCCAGATTATGCTTTCAAACACATATCATCTTCACGTAAGGCCGGGCGACGAGGTTATACGCGGCTGCGGCGGTCTTCACAAATTCACAACATGGGAGGGTCCCATTCTTACCGATTCGGGCGGGTTTCAGGTGTTTTCCTTAGCCTCGCTTCGCCATATTACCGAGGAGGGCGTTACCTTTGCTTCGCACATAGACGGCAAAAGGATTTTTATGGGACCAGAAGAGAGTATGACCGTGCAGTCTAATTTGGGCTCAACGATTGCTATGGCGTTTGACGAATGCGTTGAAAACCCTGCCGAATATTCATATTCAAAGGCGTCGTGCGAGCGTACGACGCGTTGGCTTATACGCTGTAAGGCAAAAATGGCAGAGCTTAATTCGCGGCCCGATACCGTAAACCGCGAACAGCTTTTATTCGGCATAAATCAGGGCTGTACCTTTGCAGATCTTCGAATAGAGCATATGAAAAGAATAGCCGAGCTTGAGCTTGACGGTTATGCAATAGGCGGTCTTGCCGTAGGCGAGCCTACCGAGGTTATGTATGATATTATAGATAACGTTACCCCATATATGCCGCAGGATAAAATACGTTACCTTATGGGGGTAGGAACGCCTGCGAATATTTTAAACGCCGTAGAGCGCGGCGTGGATCTGTTTGATTGCGTAATGCCGAGCCGAAACGCGCGCCATGGGCATTTATTTACATCGCAGGGTATAATAAACCTTAATAACAAAAAGTATGAGTACGATATGTCTCCGATAGATGAAAACTGCGGTTGCCCCGTTTGTAAAAGATACAGCAGGGCGTATATAAGGCATCTGCTTAAAAGTCAGGAAATGCTTTCTCAGCGTCTTACGGTTATGCATAATCTTTGGTTTTACAATCATCTTATGGAGGATATAAGAAACGCGCTTGACAGCGGTACGTTTTCGCAGTTCAAGCGTGAAAAGGAAATTGTTTTATCTACCCGTATTTAAAAATTTGAAAGGTGCAGAGGTATGACTGAAATATATATCGTTCGGCACTGCGAGGCGCAGGGAAACTTAAAACGTCTGTTTCAGGGAGTTTCGGACTTTGATATAACCGAAACAGGGGCAAAACAGCTTGAATATTTAAAAAAGCGGTTTGAAAATATACATCTTGATAAAATTTATGCAAGCCCGCTTATAAGAACGCGCAAAACGGCTTTGGCAGTGGCGGGCGGACGCGATATTGAAATTAAGGACGAGCCGGGAATAATAGAGCTTAACGGCGGAGTAGTTGAGGGTAAGCCGTTTAAAGAAACCTTTAATTCAATACCCGGTCTTGCCGAAACGTGGGATAATCACCCTGAGGATTTTGCGCCGCCGCAGGGCGAAAAAATGCGGGACGCTTACGAACGCATATGGAACACGGTTAAAAGAATTGCCGTCGAAAACAGTGGGAAAACGGTAGCCTTAGCTACCCACGGCGGCATTACAAGGTGCCTTATGTGCAGGCTTTTAAACGGGGATATAACAAAGCTTGCAAGCACGCCCTGGAGCGAAAACACGGCGGTTTCGCTTATAAGGTTTGACGGCGACCTTAAGCCCTCCGTGGTGTTTTATAACGATGCTTCGCATTTGCCGAAGGAGCTTATACCGCAAAGAAGCCGTCTTTCCTCTTTTATGGGCGGTGAAAAAAAATGATTATAATGTCGGTAGACTTAGGCAAGGCAAGAACTGGAATAGCCGCTTCCGATGAAAGCGAGAGCTTTGCTTTTCCGAAAACGGTTATAAAAGAATATAATGCGAAAAGGCTTACCGATAAAATCTGCGCCTTAGCCTTAGAATACGGCGCAGGGCTTATAGTGGTAGGCCACCCTAAAAATATGGACGGCTCTGCCGGAAGCAGAGCCTTAGAGTGTGCCGCCGCGGCGGACGATATCAAGAAAAAAAGCGGCATAGAAACCGTGCTGTGGGACGAGCGCTGTACTACCGTATCGGCGCATACGGCGCTTAATTTTACCGATACAAGGGGTAAAAAGCGCAAACAGGTTATAGACGCGGTTGCGGCTGTAATTATTCTTGAGGATTACTTGGCTTACCGCAAAAACAGGGCATAACAGCGCTTTCCCATTCGCAGCACAGCCTTTCAAGGGACCAGCCGGCGTTTGCGGGGCTGGTAGACGGAAGACAAACCGCTTTAATGCCCAAAACAGGCTCAGCGTATTTTTTATAATATTTTTCGGCGGTTTTGCCGTTTACAAAAATTTTCTTTATTTCACTTTCGCTTATTATCCTGCCGATATCGTTTGGCAGGACATTTTTTATGCTTGAATCGGCGGAGCCTTCAATATCGCAGCTTGCTATAACGTCCCATAAGGCAATGCGGTTATTTAATATAAGCGCTTTCTTTTCCTCAATCGTTTGCGGAGCTTTTTCGTTTAAAATTTTAGAAATAACGCGCCAAAAGCGATTTTGCGGGTGACCGTAAAAGAACGCCTGCTCGCGTGATTTTACAGAGGGGAAGCTGCCGAGAATAAGTATTTGCGAGCTTTTGTTATAAAGCGGCGGTATATTGTGTATCTGTTCCATTTTTATTTAAGCCTTCCTATAACGGCGCATATAAAAAACGCCGATACATCTGCCGCAACTATTGTTGAACCTACCGGCGTACCGAAGATGACCGCGATAATAATTCCCGCAAGCGCGCATATTACCGAAATTACTGCCGAAAAAACAACCACGGGCAAAAAGCTTTTAAATATACGCATTGCCGAAAGCGCGGGGAAAATCACAAGCGCCGAAATTAACAGCGAGCCTACAAGATTCATTGCAAGCACTATGATAACAGCGGTTATAACCGCTGTAAGTAAATTGCAGGCGCCTGCGTTTATACCTGCCGCACGGGAAAAATCCTCATCAAACGTAACCGAGAATATTTTGTTATAAAACAAAATAAACAGTGCCGTTACAAGAAGCGAAAGCGCGGCGCACAGCCAAACCTCAGAAACCGAAAGGGTAAGAATTGAGGTGGAGCCGAAAAGCGTACTGCACACATCGCCCGATACATTTGCGGACGGCGAAAAGATATTCATAATCAAATACCCGAAGGCAAGCGCCCCGACGGATATCATAGCAACCGCGGCGTCACCCTTGATTTTTGTGTTTTTGCCGGTGTTTAAAAGCAGTACGGCGCTTATAACGGTTACGGGCAGCACAACAAGCATATTGTTTGAAATATTAAGCACCGAGGCTATCGCTATTCCCCCGAAGGCAACGTGTGAAAGCCCGTCCCCTATAAAGGAAAAGCGTTTAAGCACAAGCGTTACCCCAAGCAGGGAAGAGCAGAGCGCTATAAGCACGCCCACAATAAGCGCATACCTTACAAACGGGTATTTAAAGTAAAATTCAAGCGTTTCAAATATACGGCTCATTCGCTTTCCTTCCCTTCGCTTATTGCCTGTAAAAATTCTTCATTGGTGCCGAAAAATATTTCGTTTCCTATTTTTAATATCAGGTTTGAATATTTAAGCGCCGATTTAATGTCGTGCGTTACCATAATCACTGCCGTGCCGTCTCGGTTTACCGAACTTATAAGCTCGTACATTTCGTTTGCGGCTTCGGTGTCAAGCGCCGCCGCAGGCTCGTCAAGCAGCAACAGATTGCCCGAAGCGCATAGTGCGCGCGCCAATAAAACACGCTGCTGCTGACCGCCCGAAAGCTCGCGGTAGCAGCACTGCCAAAGCTTTGATATACCGAGCCTTTCGGCAAAGCGCCGCGCGGTCTCTTTTTCCTTTTTGCTGTAAAACGGGTGAAAAACGCCGTTTCCCGCAAAGCCGGACATAACAATTTCTTTAACCGAGGCGGGAAAATCGCGCTGAAGCTCTGTTTGCTGTGGTAAATAGCCTATTTTAAGGCTGCCAACCCCGAATTCAATATTTCCCGAAAGCGGCTTTACAAGACCTGTAAGCGCCTTGATAAGCGTGGTTTTGCCCGAACCGTTTTCGCCTATTACGCAAAGGTAATCGCCCTTATTTACGCGGAAGGTAATATTTTCGGCAACCGGCACCGAGCCGTAGCCGAGTTTTAAATTATCTGCTTTTAAAAGCGGCATTAAAATTCCCCCGAAAAGGCTTTTTTCAGCTGTGCTAAATTATATTCGGACAACGAAACGTATGTTGTACCCGAATTTATTTGTTCCTTAGTTACAGACTGCATACTGTTAAGCCTTAAAATTTTTTGATTTTTGTGTTTTGTGTTTTCCTTTATCGTTTCTGCAACAGAGCTTAAAGGACTTTCGGTTGTGAAAATATATTTAAGGTTAAGCCCGTCCGCTTTTTGCGCAAGAGAGATCACGGTTTCAAAGCTTGCCTCTGTTTCGGCGGAGCAGCCGGGAAACGCGGCGTAGCAGGTAACGCCGTAATCGGAAAACAGGTAGGCGAAGGGGTAGCGGTCTGCAAAAATTGCCGATTTAACAGGCGATTCGTTAAATACGTTTTCATACTCTTTATAAAGCCTTGAAAGTCTTTCGGCGTAATTATTTGCATTAAGCCTATATGTTTCGGCGTTGGCTTTATCCTTTGCCGAGAGCTCTTCTTCAATTTTTTCTGTAAAAAGCGCGGCGTTTTTAAGCGAGAGCCAAACGTGCTCGTCATATTCCGTACCGTGGTGATGATGCTCTTCTTCCTCTGCAATGGCGTTATCGCCCAAATAATCCATAAGCCGTATTTCGGTACGGCCGACGTCGGGCGAGCGGTCAAGCGCTTTTTCTATCCATTCATCGGATTCGCCGCCGATATATATTACAACATCGCTTGAAACGATTTTTACAAGGTCTGCGGCGGTTGGCTGGTAGCTGTGCATATCGGTGCCGTTTTTAAGCAAAAGCGAAACCTCGGCGTTGCTGCCGGTTATTTCACGCGTCCAGTCGTAAAGCGGGAAAACGGTGCATATAATATTAAGCTTATCGCCCTTTTTCGGCAGTGTCGTTTCGCAGCCGCAGACCGAAATTGAAATTAAAGCCGCCAAAACAAGCGGGAAGAGCTTTTTTAACATACTTCCTCCGAAATTGCAAATCATTTGCAATTTAGTATACTCTGTTTTAAAATAATTGTCAAGTAAGGGTTGATAAAATAAAGCGGCTGTTATATAATTAAATAAAAAAATCAGGGGTAACATAGTTGAAGAATTTAATAGTTAATATTTATAAAACGCTCTTTTTCTTCGATTTTGCAATAGTTGCGGCATATATAATTCCTAAAATTAAAACCTCGTCTGCGGCGCTTAACGCGCTTTTCACCGAGGGTGTGTCGTTTGCGGCGGCTGCCTTATTTACATTTATTTTTATAAGGCTTGTTGAAAGGGGAAGGCTTCGCGTTTTCAACACAAAAAATAAAATGCGGCACTATTCGCTCGGTCTGCTTGCAGGGGTTGTTCCGGCAGCCGTAACTGCCGTACCGCTGTTTCTTTTTAAATCACTTTCGTTTAACGGCGTTAATATCGGCAAACCCTCGGAAATTTTAATGTGGATCGCGGCGGTGTTTTTTAACGCGGCGGCGACAGAGCTGTTATTACACGGCTATCTTTTTAAGCTTTACCGAAAATATTACAGTCTTCCCGTTGTTACCGCAGTAATAACCGTTTTATATATTTCTATGAATATATATATTTTCTCGGACGGGGTAATTTATACGCTTAATTTATTGCTTTTTAATGTAATGCTGTGCTTACTTTCCGAGTATACGCGCTCGTTTTTAGCGCCGCTTACGGCAAGGTTTTTTTACAACGCGGTAAGCTCGCTTTTGCTCGGCAGCCTTAAAATTGCAAAGGATTATCCGCCTGTTATAAATGCTTTGTATTCGGGTAATAAGCTATTTTCGGGCGGCGATATGAAGTTAGAGGGCAGCATAATAATGCTTGCCGCAAACATTTTGCTTTGCGTTTACTTTATTAGAAAATTGAACCCTAAAAAGAAAAAATACTGAAATTTTCAAGCGGCGTCCGGCGACTGCCGCTTTTTATTTTATTAAGGCTTATAAAGCCGTAAGCGTAGTTAACCAAAAACGCCGTCTTTTTTCTTTAAGCTGTCAATTTTAACCTCCGAACGGCTTCCGTTATAGGGGTTTTTAAGCCGGGCGATAAGCGAAAAAACAGCCATCGGCATTGTCATTCCGAGGTAGTTCGGCATTTCGCCGTAATAAGAAAAGGGAGATAATTCCGTAAAGCAGGCTGAATATAACCATAAGAGCCTGACCTATGGGATTTCCATTTGCGTTGAAAATAAGCGAGGTTACCCCTATAAGGCAGGCGGCAAGGGTGAGGTAGCTTTGCCTGTCGAATATAAAAAATGAAATTAACGTAACAGCCGCTGAAGAGCACCACAGTATAATTTCATTTTTTGAAAATACGCTTGTAATCTTTTTTATTGCTTTTAAAGAATTTTTGCTGTTATTCATTTGAGCCTCCCTAATAAATAATATTTAATATCGGATCTTGCGAACTGACGTCATTGCGGTGCGGGTGTCCGGTGGACACCTCTGCGAAGCAGAAGCACCGACCGAGCCGGCAGGCGAGACCACCAAAAGGTGCGCGGCAATCCGTTCCCCCTCCCCCGTCATTGCGAAGCCGTGTAAACGGCTGTGGCAATCCGTCTCCCCTTTTTAATTCCCTGTCTTATATAACTTTATAACCCTTTTACCCCTATCCTCCGCCAAGGCTTTTAAATTAAGCGTACTGCCTGCCGTGCAGGCATACATAACAACCGTATCGTCCGGCTCCGGCGTGTTTCTGTGCCCGAAAAATGTTACGGTCATATTATTTCCTTTTTTTAAATATATTATAAACATATTTTATGTTTATAAATGCATTATAACATATTTTAGCCGTAAAATAAACACGTAATAACTTTAAAATGAGGTTATATTATGGCTATAAAAAGTTTATCGATAAGAATTGAAGAAGAACAGCTTAACAAGCTTCATATTCTTGCTGATTATGAGGGCAGAAGCGCTAACAGTGAAATTTTAATACTGATACGCGACGCGATAGAGGAATTTGAAAAGTCGCACGGAAAAATAGATTTATAATTTGTCTAAAAGAAAAAGCCTTAATACCCGTAAAGCGTTGTGGATATTAAAGCTTTTTTCTCGTAATGACAAGGGGAACGGATTGCCACAGCCGTTTGCACGGCTTCGCAATGACTAAACGGTATGTCATTCTGAACGCGGAGCGTGAAAGAATCCGTAATTCCCCTTTAAAAGAAAAACGAATTGCCACACACCTTGCGGCGGTCTCGCCTGCCGGCTCGGTCGGTGCTTCTGCTTCGCAGAGGTGTCCACCGGACACCCGCGCCGCAATGGCAAGAAAAATAAATTTCCGCAGTACCGCTTGCCCTCGACAACGGCTTGAAGCTTATTTTATGATAACGGTATAAAACGTTCTTCGGTGAACGAATTAAGAGAAATTTCGGGAGAATAATTGAAATGGACACAAAAAAGCTTTTTCAAATAACCGAGGCGGCGCATGCCTGCGGCATTTCACGCAGCACCCTTATGCGTATGGAGGAAAAAGGTCTGCTTACACCCGTTTACATTGCGCCTGAAAGCGGGCGGCGTTATTATGACAACCATAATATAGCGCGCATTTTACAAATTGAAAAATTCAGGTCAATGGGACTGAGCCAAGAAAGCATTGCCGATTATTTTGCTAAGGGCGGCGAGGCTTCCGGTCTGCTTGAAACGCTTACAAAGCGGCTTCACGATTTGCAGCGCAGCGTTGAGGAAATACGCCTGCGCGCAGAAGAGAACGCAGGCATATCGGTTCAGCTTATGACTGTACCGAAGGTGACGTGCTGTATGCGGCGCTTTGAGGGGCACACCATCGAGGAAAAATATGCCGCTATGTACGATTTTTACGGCGAGTGCGTTAGTAAGGGCTATGTTCTTTCCGACGAGCCGATCTTTTCGGTATCGGACCGTCGGGATTATCTTGACGGATATATCGGTAAAACTCCTTATCCGTTTTGGATGTGCGTGCCCGTGAGGAAGGACAAAGCGCCCGACGAAGCGGTTACAATGCCCGAATGCCGTGCGCTTTCGGTACTTTACCACGGGGATTACAGCGGCGTGGACGGAGCGTGGCTGGCTCTCGGCCGCGAGGTCAAGGCGCGCGGACTAACGCCCGCAGACTATCCGCGCGTACTCGGTATAGTTGCGCCCTATACGGGGCGCGAGATTGAAGCGCGCCGTTATTGCCACCGCCTTGTTCTGCCGATTGAGGATTAAGCCGTTCAAAGCTTACGGTTAAATCAGAATAAGGGACCGAAGCCCGTAGCCGTATCGCTTGCAACGCTCATACCGCTTGACGGCTGCGGCTCTTTATTTCCGGAATTCTGATCCTTATTATCGGTTGAGCTGCTGTCATCGGAGGCTGTTTTGCTATCGGTTGTGCCGCTGCTGTCGGTTTTATCTTTATTATCTGCTGCGCCTTTATTATCTGCTGCGGCATTACTGCCTGCCGTGCTTTTATTATCGGGCGCAGTTTTATTATCGGTTTTTTCAGAGCTGTTTTTCTGCGAGGTATCGCCGCTGCTTTCTTGCGAAGCTTTGTTTTCGCTTGAGGAAATACTGCTGCTTTCGCTTATTTCGCCACCACCGGCTTGCTTTGTCTGCTTACACGCCGAGGCAACTGCGGCAACCGCAATTAAAGAGAGAATTATAAGCATAAGTTTTTTCTTGCTCATCGATTTTTCAACCTTTCTGTTAATAAGGAAATAATTTCTTTTCTGCATACGCTGACTCCTGCGCCTTTTCTTACAGTGTTTTTCTCTGACAGAGAATTATTTTTCTTCCAAACCAAGCATTTCCTCGACAGCGCGCAGCAGAACCTGCTGTTCGGGTTCGGTGCACGTCATAAACAGTCTGTTATGCACCGGTCTTTTAAGATATTCCCATATCTTCATTTTTGTGGGATACCCTATTTGCGAATGAAGTATTATGTTAAAAATACGCTGCCGTGTAAAGGAATTGTCATAAAGCAGTCCGTTATTTCCTATGCATATGATCTTAACGTCGCTGTCCGTACCGATACCGTTTACGGCAACCGTTACGGTTGCGTGCTCCTCATCATACCCGAACTCGGCTTCGCTTTCAATTCCGTTTGTAGATATTTTTACACATTGCGGTCTTTTAAAGCCTCTTAATTTAACGGTCCAATTACGCTTTTCGGGCAGGAGCGACCTGTCGCCCTCGGCCGCGCATATCCTAATTTCGGCGGCGTCTCCCCACTTTAATTCAATATTTGTTTTAGCCCATACGCCGTTTTCAAATCTGCTGTACTCGCCCTCGTCCTCATACATTGTAAAGGTATTGTTGGCGCCTGCAAAAACATACAGCTCCATATCCGTTTTTCTGCCGAGACTGTTTCCGCCCTCAAACCCTTCCATAGGTACGATAGCTCCCGCCTTGGCAAATATAGGATACTGTTCAACGGTGCGGTAAACGTCCGTTTCCCTGTCGCCGCTCGTAACCCTTACCGAAAAGGAGGCTTCCGATATTTTTAACACCTTAAGACTGATCGACACGACCAATTGGGAAAAACCAAAAATAAAAAAACTGAAAATGAGAATAGCTCTTATTGAAATTTTTGAAAAATTCATAAGCCAGAATGTCATTAAGAATATTTCCTCTTCACCGCCCACGTGGCTTTTGGAATTCAAAAAAAAATGTACCATGAGGAAAATTTAAGTAAAACCACTGAGGAAATAGTTAAATTATCGGATAAAAACCGCGCATATCTTTCCCGTTCAATAAAAAAATACTACAACAAAACCTTTTCGGAATTTGTGAACGATATACGGCTCGATCACGCATTAAGCCGCCTTGAAAACGGCAACGCTCCCTCTATCATCGATTTATGCTACGACTGCGGATTCAATGATTTGAGTTATTTTTACAGGCTTTTTACAAAAAATACGGTATGCCGCCGAAAAAATTTCAAAATCTCAATTTAAATTAAGCCGAAGCCGCAAAAAGCAACAAAAAACCGTTTAAGAGTTAATTCCCCGACAAAATTAATTGTTAAAATTGCCGCAAGCCTTTAACAATATTCGTTGCACCGCAAGCTCGTAATCATATGAATATTTGTTTTCGCGTTTGCCTCTGACTATTTCTGCAAAATCCAACATCATTTCCGTGTATCTTCCAAAAGGACCGAACTTAATATCAGCGCCTGCCTTTTCAAACCTGTGTTTACTGCCTTCATCGCAAAATGTTACATGAGCTTTTGCAAACTCCTCAACATCAGGACCGCCGGTGCGCTCCTCTATAGGTTGAATTACAAAGGATCCCCTTGTTCCAGTTACAACAATTTGCCTTCTGTCAAATCCGTTCACTTCAGAAGCACAAGCCTTAACAAATGAAGGTCCGTTTGAATACCTAAAAACCGCAAATCCATAATCCAAGCTATTGATTCCGTCGTTATTTGTGGATATGTTCAACGGGATAATTTCTTCAGGCTCACCGCACATCATATAAACTATATCAACCAAATGACATCCAAGAAAAAACATCATTCCGCCGTTAAATTTATTTAACCATTTTCTTTTTTCGGAATCATGGTAAACGCTCATTTGGGCTTCAACGCTGAAAATGTCCCCCAGTTTACCGCTTTCTTTAAGTTCTTTACAATATTTAACCGCCGCATTATATCGGTACATATAACCTATATGCAGTGGGAGCCCTTTTCTCCGCATAGTATTTACAAGCCTTTCAAAGGCTCCGTAATCACTGCCGCAAGGTTTGTCCATATGTATGGGAAGACCCTTATCGGCAATTTTCTGTGCATAGCCAACCAAGCTCAACTCATCCGACTCAACAACTGCCGCGTCTATGCCTTCCATTTTGAGAACCTCATCAAAAGTAAACCATTTAAGACCATTATAAGTTCTGTGAGATCCATCATAGCTAATATGATTCAATGCTTTTTTTCTGAGTTCATCATCCGGTTCGCAAACTCCGATAATTTCATAATCGTCAGAAAGGGAACGCATTGTATCAATATGATCCCCCGCATGGTCATGTGCTGTTCCTATCTGAACAACCCTTAACCTTTTTTTCATATACTATCCCGCAATTCTTACAGAGGATTTTAAAAATGCTGTTTTTATTCCTCTTCCTTAACAACAAGAATTATCTTACCAAAGCTTTTACCGGACTGCATAAAATCCTGTGCTTCCTCGGCCTCCGCCATAGGATAGACCTTACAAATCGTAGGGCATATCTCGCCGCTTTCAACCTTAGGCCAAAGCATTTTAACCATATCGTTGAGGAGTCTCTTCTTTTGTTCAGGTGTGCGGCTGCGAAGATTAGTTCCGATTAGCCTCGTGCGTCTGGCGTACATACTTCTCATATTAACTGTTGTACAATCGTCTGCAAGTGTTGCAATCATAATCCAACGGCCATCAAAGTTCATATAGGGTAAACATTCGCCCACCATATCTCCGCCAAGACAATCGACCGCTACATCGACGCCGCGGCCAGCTTCAAGTTCGGTTTTCATAACATCCCTAAGAGACTGACGCGATGTATTAACAACAATATCGGCATTTAAATGCCCTATCTTTTTTTCAAGCTCATCATTCATAACGGTAGTTATAACCCGTGCTCCAAATGCCTTTGCCATAGGGATAATTACACTCGCAAGACCGCTTGCACCTGCTTGCATAAGCAAAGTATCACCGGATTTCAGTCCTCCCTCTAAACAAAGGAACAGATAGGCTGCACCGTAAACCTCAGGCAACGCTGCTGCCTGCTTCATATCAAGACCCTTCGGTATTGGCATAAGCAGTCCCTCCGGAACAGCAACATATTCAGCATATCCGCCGCTTCCGAGTAGGGCGCATACTCTATCGCCTATATGCCATTTGCCTTCTTTTTTGACATTTTCCCCAACAGCGGCAATTACCCCCGACGCCTCCAAGCCAAACCAATCCGGCCATCCTTTCGGCGGCGGATACTGACCGGCCCGCTGCAAAAGATCCGCTCTGTTAATTCCGGCAGCATAAACCTCCAGAAGAACCTCATCTTCCTTAATGACCGGATTCGGAACTTCGGTCCAATGCAGATGACCATCATTTCCGTTAAGCATCGCAAACATTTAACTTCACCTCATAAAATTTTAATATACTGCTGAAAAGTCCAACTGTTGATTGCAAAGCAACTTTTTCTTTGATATAATAACACATTAATATGATTTTCTAAATACACAATACTGTTATTAGTGACAACAATCCTGCTATTTTTAAAAGGGGGGGCAAAAATTATGACATCTACATCTTACAGCCATAAACTTCCCATTACCGAATTTACCGTTGATCATGCTTACAGCAACGAAAGCTATGTTTTTGACGCCACCGCGGGAAAAATCAATTCGGCGTTCGGTTATATTGTAAAAGGTTCATGCACCATACACTCAACCGGCAAAACAATAGAACTGCCGCAAGGTTCCCTTTATTATATTCCGGACGGTGTCAGATATCATTCCATTTGGAACGGATATCCTGAAATTGAACACTATTGCTTTCAATTAAAAAACAGCAAATTTGACACTGAAAAGACTTCATATTTTCCCATCCAAGTAATTAAAGATACATCTACACTGTCAACAGGAAAAATATTTGAACAAATTTTTAAGCTTTTTGCAACAGGCAATATCTCTGACAAGATGAAGGCAATAAGTATATATTACGGTTTCTTTGCAAAAATCATACCTATTTTAATAAGCGAAAAACGCCCTTATTTCAGCGATGTTCTTGTAAAGGCAATTGGTTACATAGAAAAAAATTACTTTAAAAACTACTCGGTCAGCACATTGGCAGATGAATGCCATATAAGTGAGTCGCGTTTATACCACTTATTTCAAAAGGAAATGGGTACCTCTCCCAATCAATACAGAAACAATATACGGATTGAAAAAGCTGTCCAAGATATTCGCAGAGGTAACAAACAAATACATACCATTGCATATGAAAACGGTTTTAATTCTGTTTCATATTTTTATGAAGTTTTCAAAGCATATACCGGTCTTAATCCCGCTGAATTCAAAGCAAAGAACTATTGACTATATAAATCACAAAAACAAACACAAAGCTGCCGGGCTATCCCTGCCGACTGTAAACAAATCCTTAGCCCGTCTTAAAAACCTCAACATAATCCGCAATTCAAGGCGTATTATAATGTTAAACCCAAACTTTATAGCCTACGGTAAATACAAAACAAGGAGCAGACTGCTTGAAATTTATGAAAAATTATAATCCGATATGTGAAACAAGGCAACCGCAGAAATGCGATTGCCTTGTTTTAAAAATAGTGTCTTATATGTTTTTGCAACATTTTAACCTAAATTCCCGTCGGAATTATCCTATACAGTCATCAGTATCAAGAGCGAGAGAA
>ENA-OURZ01000774-OURZ01000774.1-human-gut-metagenome-genome-assembly--contig:-NODE-774-length-40620-cov-17.385061_pt1 | contig 40620 bp, 43 predicted proteins | sample MGYA00242073_ERZ509195 | MGnify/ENA primary metagenome ERZ509195 (study PRJEB26280, sample SAMEA2338837) | human gut metagenome | biome: human gut; feature: human-associated habitat; material: faeces... | reverse complement strand
ACGCGGGAAACGGTGGTCCCTCGATTTTGCATATGAAGAGTCTGTCGACTTAAATGAGACAGATATCCACGAGCAGGTAATCGTGGCTGTCGATCTTGGTATCAACAGTGCATGCACATGCTCTGTTATGCGAGCAGATGGCACGGTCGTTGGAAGAAGGTTTTTAAAACTTCCGGCAGAATACGACTCTCTGCAGCATAAGATCGATCATATCAAGCGTGCACAGCACCATGGTTCCAGACGTGTTCCAAATCTTTGGGCGTATGCAGACGGTGTCAATAAGGATATCGCTGTAAAGACAGCACAGTTTATTGCAGATACTGCCGTGCTGTATAACGCAGATACTGTTGTCTTTGAGCATCTGGACCTGGACGGCAGAAAACGCGGTTCAAAGAAACAGCGTCTTGCCTTGTGGCGTGCAAATGCTGTCCAGTCCATGACGGCAGATAAGGCGCACCGTCTCGGCATCCGCATCAGCCGTATCTGTGCATGGGGAACCTCCAGGCTTGCCTTTGATGGAAGCGGGCGCGTCCTGCGTGGCAAAGAGTCTGAAAAAACTGCCGGAAACTACAGCGTCTGTGAGTTCCGGAATGGGAAGATTTATAACTGCGACCTCAATGCATCATATAACATTGGGGCACGATATTTTATAAGAGAATTGTTAAAGACTGTTCCGGTGACGGAACAGCAGGGCATCCTGGCAAAAGTTCCAGGGTGTTCGAAGAGAAGTACCTGCACACTGTCTGATCTCATTAGTCTTAATGCAGTGCTGTGCGCTTAAACAGCGTGCAGTTGCGGTGTTATCACTGTATCTTCAGTCAGCGAGTCCATACCCCCAGAGAAACAGGTATGGAAGCACGCGACCTCGGTCGTGTGAGACTTCACGACACAATAGAAACGGCACTTAGGAATTGGTGACATGTTTATATGTACACTTAAAAACCATAGACACTTTTTCATTTGCTTAAAAATACTGAAAACTATATAATAATTGCATTGGAGGGAAAACGATGCAAAAAATTTCTGTAGCAATTTTAAATGATATTATCAGATATTTAGATAATGATCTGATTGAATTTTATACAGACAATTATCAAAAGAATAAATATTTAAAAGAGTCGTTGTTTGATTATGTCTCCTACTATGTACAAACAGACATTCTGGATAAGGATCCGGAAGGACTATCCAAGCTGTTGACATTAAAAATGAGAGCAAGAACTAGACGAAAGACGCGTTATTTGCAGAAATGTAAAGATGATGTTGATCTATGCATATGGGAACATACAGATAATCTTGAAAAGTTTTTTGCACGAAATAAAGTATACTCATATACTGCATTGAATGCAGAGCAGAGAGCAACAATTTATGTAAATCAGACACTTGACGATATTATAGCAGAGTCATTGAAGCTTGTAGAAATTTGGTCGAAAGATGCCAAATCTAAAATGATTAAATGTCCCGGAACAGAATACATTACCGATAAAACAAAATGCAGCTATTTTGAGAACGATCTTTTGATAAATATATTACAAGTAATTAAAGAAAGATATCATTCTGACTTAAGTAGTCAGACCATGACATATTTAGATTATCTTGGTGATAAATCTATTCTTAGCGCATCAAGTACAAAGTTTCCGTTGAATGAAACTGGTGTGACACAAATTGAGATTAGAGATCCAATTAATTCTAATATAAAGACAGTGATTACTTATGATGGTACAAGTGCTGCTAAATATTATACATTATTAGATACGCTTGACGTAAATATAATCTCATACATAACGAATAAATCCATTCAGACTATCTCTGATTCAAGATCTATTTTGATTCCGGAGTCGGATTTGGTAAAAGCTGTTTTATTAAAAAATGGAACAAACCGTATTCTCTCGCAGAGAGATAGGGAACGCGTTAGGGATCATATTTATAAACTTCAACATACAAGATTAGATGTATATCAGAATGACACAATCATTGCTTCCTATGGTTTGCTAGGCGATACTAAATTTTCACAGATCAATGGGATCAATTATATAGAATCATTTTCTAATCAGTATATAACAAAACAAGTTGAGGATGGTCTAATTACGCGATTACCTACTTATGCTGTAGATCGTCTCGATGATAACACGGCACAATTACTGTATTTACCGTTAATGCAACAGCGCTATAAGATCTACAGACTTATTAGGAATAAAGAGTATTCTTCCAGTAACGATTATACAGTAATTTTTAAAAGGATTGATTTTTCAAGATTTTTGAATTTTTCTAATTGTACAGTGACAAGAGAAAAAGAAATGATAGAGAATGCTTTACAGGATTATGTAAATAAAAATCTTTTTATAAAGGAATTTAAGTATTCAAGAGTACAGGATGAATATAAAATAATTTTTTATGAGCTTTCTGAAGAAGAAATTGCTGACATTGAATACACATTTTATAATCAGGATCCTGCAAAGATATCTAATATGATTGTTGGAAATGTGCTGTCTCCTAGTATAGTAGACGCTGCGGCAGCAAGCGCTATAGAAACAACGTTTACGGATACTGATCTAATTGAATGAAAAAATGAAACCTTCGGTTGAACTTACCGGAGGTTTTTTTTGTGTAAAAAACTTTATCTCATATTCTTTATGAAACAAATTTCAGAATTGAAGGGAGAAAATGAGATGAGTAAAGCAGACAAAGTATTCGTTGCCATGTGCAGCGATATCTTAACAAACGGAACAGACAATAAGGGAGAGGATGTGCGCCCGGTATGGACGGACACCAATGAGCCGGCGTATACGCTTGCAAAATTTGGTGTTGTCAACCGTTATGATTTGTCAAAGGAATTTCCGGCAATAACGCTTCGGCGCACTGCCATCAAGACCTGTACGGAGGAAATGTTGTGGATATGGCAGAGAAAGTCCAACAATATCCATGACCTACGCAGTACTGTGTGGGATGAGTGGGCGGATAAAGAGGGTTTTATCGGAAAAGCCTATGGGTACCAGCAGGCGAAAATGTATGGGTATCCGGAAATCACGATTGAGGGAATTGTAAAGGCATTTCCAGACGTAACGATGCTTCCGTATTTTAACGGAAATTCCAGTGCAAAGACACTCGCGGTCGTTGGCTGTACGAATGAACACGGTCAGTTTACAGGTCGTGTAATTGGGGAAAGAAATGGAGATATCTGGTACATGACGCAGATTGACAAGGCAATTTATGATCTGGTCAACACCCCGTTCAGCCGCCGCATCATTGTTTCCATGTGGAATCCGGAGGAACAGAAAGATATGCATTTGGCTCCATGTGCATACGAAGTCACCTTTATGGTGACGGAGAAAAACGGGGAAAAATATCTGAATGCAGTCTTAAACCAGCGTTCCAATGACCTGCTTGCTGCCGGTAACTGGAATGTGTGCCAGTATGCAGTTCTTGTGCATATGGTTGCAAGACATGTCGGAATGAAAGCCGGAGAGCTGGTGCATGTGATTGCAAACGCTCATATTTACGATCGACATATTCCGATTGTGAAAGAACTGATCAAAAGGGAACAGCATCCGGCACCGGATTTCTGGTTAAATCCTGAGAAAACAAGCTTTTATAGTTTTACGGAGGATGATGTCCGTCTGGACAACTACCAGACGGGAGAGCAGGTACGGAATATCCCAATCGCTGTCTGATACAATTTCATAGCAATTTTAAGAGGAGCCTTTTAAGGCTTCTCTTTTTTTCATTTCATATTGATATTGAAACGTAAACATATTGATTTGAAAGGAGAGAACATGAAAAGTATAGATACAGCAGAGTTAAAGGAGAGTGCGGATATTGTTTCTGTAGTGGAATCGACAGGAAGCCCAGTTCAAGTCAAGGGAGAAAATATCCTTTGTCTGTGCCCTTTCCATAATGACCGTCATATTGGATCGGCTATGTTTGATGAAAAGACCGGATATTTCCACTGCTTTGCATGCGGAGCTGGAGGAAAGGGGAATACCGTTGATATCATCCGGTATGTCCAGCAGGCGATGAACCTTGATTTCCGGGGAGCCTGTGAATTTGTTGCAGAGTCGTCATTTTCGGATATCAGCCAATTCGAGTCCGAATCGGAAGCATCGGATAAAAAGTTTCAGCGTATGAACCATAAGCGTTTGAAAGAACTGAGACTTGCCGGGGAAGAAAGGTGTGAGCCGGAATTTGATCCGAAAAACACGCAGGTTCCGGATGGCGATATCGTCAATTTTGTCACAACAAAAGAAGAGGTAATGGAATATGAGAAAAAGGGGTATTCTGCGCAAAAACAGTGGCAGGAGATTGACGGTACAGTTGTTCTTGCTGGATGGCTTATTTACCAGAGGGTAAAAATGTCTACGGCGAAACTTGCCATGGAAGATCCGGAAGCCTTTGCAGCGCTGTGCGCGTGGAAAAAACAGGAATTGCTTTATGAGATCAAGGAAAAGGAAAAACAAGTAGAAGATACCGTTTTTGACCGTGATGAATATAACGATCTTATGAAGATTCTGAAAGCCCGTGAACAGCAGGTAGCAAAATTATAAAAATTTAAGGGTTTCTCTAGTTGGAGGAACCTTTTTCTTGGGAAATTTAAAATTCGTTAAAATGTGTATTTTGTTGCATTTTTACTTAAGGGATGCATGGGGTTAAATCTTGATGTTGTGCGTGCTTTATCATTGCTTTTATTATGCGTCCTTACGCGGGGATGTATATGGATTGAAAAGGTTTTTTAAAAACATTTCAAAATCTTTTGACGATTCCGCAGATGGCGCAATATGTGTATTGTAAAAGTCATAAACCGAGCTGCCAGGGTTACCGCTGGCAGAAATCCTTTCGATATTTGTTTACACTCCGGAGTAATACCCGGAAGGGATAGTGAGGACGCAGCGTAAGCTGTTCCGGGTCCGACTCCCGGATATCCCTTTTCACTACCGCATATGGTTTTACTTTTTTGTATTTTCATTCAGCCGTCTGCGGTCTGTGGGATTTCCCACTGAACTAAAATAACGATAACCGCCAGATTAACAGCAGCGTGCGTTGGCGTGAGAACTATCGGCGTACTTTGTAGACTCCTTTCGTGCTTGGACGCTTTTGCGTCGGGCAAAATACTTCTCCTTTCGGGGAGGGGTATGGGACAGCAGGTTGTATGGTAAGCACCACCTCGGGTTCGAGTCCCGGGTGTCCCATTTTGTCTCAACGGAATTCGTTGGACATTAACATGGCTTCGCAACCATTAAGATAAGGCGTATTACTGCGGAAAGCGTTTTGTGTGTTTTGGTTTCCGTGGTTGAGTGCCTCTGTAGAGAAGATGTATCTCGCCTGCCAATGGAAGATCATGTTGGTGGGAGACCGCGAGTGGTAACGTGCCGCCGGGGGCGCAAAGCACAAACTTAATTTTGGACCGTTAGCTCAGTTGGTCAGAGCGACCGGCCATTTTGAAAATTGAGAGGGGAATAAGATGGAGAATTTGCTGCTTTTAAGAATTTTGGGAATCACAGTGACATTTGCGTTTCTGGTGTATCAGGTGTATTTGTGCCAAAAATATCATGGCTGGGAAGCTTCGGCCTGGCACAAAATCTTTTCGGTCCTGTTTGCGGCTGTAGTGGTTGGAATCCTTGTGGTTGCAATTTCGTATGCCGATTAAGACGGGCTTAAAGTTTTGCAAATTCTGCCGTTCATTCTTTACCACGGGTTCAATGATTTTAAAACGACAGGCTGGAAAACAGGAGAAGTTCCAGCCTGTTTTTTTTATCTCATATTCTTGATGTAAACAAAATTTTACCATCGAAAGGAGATTAAAAATTATGAAAGGACAAGAAATAACAAAAGAAGAAGTGTTGGAACTGAGCGGGCAATATAACAGCTCATTCCATAACCATACTGAGGTGAGCCTTGGTGATGGAGTTACAACAGCAGAACAGCTCGTAAAGCGTGCCGTTGAGATTGGGGCAGAGGTAATTGGTGTTTCCGATCATGGCAACTGTGCAAACTGGCTTCCTGTTTATAACGCTGCAAAGGCAGCCGGAATCCGATCTGCACTGGGAGTTGAGGTATATCTTGAAAACGAGCAGAATCCTGGAAGATATAACCATTTCCTTTGTACTGCAAAAAACTACGAGGGAATCCAGGATATCAGCCGTCTGGTATCAGCTGCAAACCGTAACCTGCAGAAACGTCGTAACGGAGATATGATTCCAGTTGTAACAGATCAGATGTTAAGCAAAATTGCAACCGGAAATGTAATCGTAACAAGTGCCTGTATCGCCGGACCTGTTGCAGATCCGCTTATGGATTGGACAAGGGTTGATCGTGAGATTATAAAAGAAGTCAAAAAGATGGAAAAACTTGAAATTCCTGCGGAATCTGTCAAAGCTGAAAAAGTAGTTGCAAAATTTGATGATGAACTTGGAAAAATCAGGGATAAAATCAAGTGGCTTCGCCCACAGACAAAAGTTCCATCCTTTAAAAAGACGGAAAATAAAATCGCAAAGATGGAAGAGGGCGCAGATAAAGCGTTTCTACTGAAATCTCTGGAGAATGAAAAAACAGAAGCGGTAGAAAAAGCTGAAAGAGCAGCGAAAGAACTTGAAAAACTGAAGACTGAAATTGATGAAATCAAACAGTCTGATGATTACAAGGATGCAAAAAAGCAGGTAAAGAAAGCTGTTGATATCCAGAAGAAAATTGATTGGTATAAGGAGAAGATTGAGGAGCTGGAAGCGTCCAAAAAAACAGAAGATGATATGATGCACGAAGCAATAAAGATCGCCCGTCATTATCAGAAGCTTTTCGGTGATGATTTTTATATGGAAGTCCAGTACCATGGTATTCCTGCGGAGTCGTTTGTTTACCCAAGAGAAGTAAAAGTTGCCCGGGAGCTTGGTATCAAGCTGATCGCCGCAAATGATTCCCATATTCCAACAAAGGAATATATGGAAGTCCGGACGATGCTTGAAAACATTCGTTATATCAAGAATGCAAAAGAGTATAAGAAGGAACAGGTTGGCGATTCGGAGTTGTACATTAAGTCTGGAAGAGAGGTTGCAGAAGCACTGCTTCAGATCCTTGAACCTGATGAAGTGCTGGAAGCATTGGAAAATACAAAGGCGGTTGCTGATCAGATCAATATTGTATGGTCTGATAAAAAGCATTACCCAAGTTTTGAAAATGCAAAGGGATTACTCCGCAGCTATTGTGAAAAAGGCGTCAAGAAACGTTATCCGGGATGCTTTACAGCAGAAATGCGTAAGCAGATGGAGTACGAGCTTGGGGTGATCGACCAGATGGGATATAACGATTACTTCTGTGAAGTAATTGATTTCATCAAATACGCCAAAGACCACGCACTTAGAACCGAAGATGGAAAGTTTATCTCTGTAGAGATTGGACCTGGACGTGGATCGGGTGCCGGCTCTATCGTATGCTATCTGACAGGAATCACGGAAATTGATCCAATGAAATACGGATTGAAGTTCGAGCGATTCTTAAACCCAGACCGTGTATCCATGCCGGATATTGATACCGACTTTTCAAAACATGCGAGAGAAATTACGATCAAGTATGTAACAGAGAAGTATGGTTCTGCATCCGTTGCCGGTATCATGACAAGAAACAGCATGGGCGCAAGAAATGCTATCGATTATGCTGCCAAAGTGCTTGGACTTAAGAACTGTAGCGAGAAGCGGACGTATGTGCCACTTGCTACATCCATGAAAAAAGTACTACCGGATAAGCCGGATGTGACACTGGTAAAATACAGAAGCATCATCGAAGAAAGTTTCGGAGAAAATGAGATCGCAATGGAAATTCTGCGCAGAGCGGAACTTCTGGAAGGTCTTACCACATCTTTCGGGAAACATGCGGCTGGAATTATCATTGGAGATGGATCAGCACTGGAAAATTATATCCCGATCATGTGTACGGTAGATAAGGATGGTGAAAAATCCTTCGTCATTCAGGCAGATATGGTACAGGCGGAAGCACAGCTTGGTTTTATCAAGATGGATTTCCTTGGACTTAAGAACCTGAATATTATTTCCTATTGTATGCAGGAGATCATGAAGAATAAGGGGGAAGTGATTGATCAGTACCACCTTCCGTTCGAGGATGAAGTTTTCAAAAATATTTTTGCAGAAGGCGATACGAACTTTGTATTTCAGTTTGAGTCTGCCGGCATGAAGAGAATGTTAAAAGAATTCAAACCAACCTGTTTTGAGGATATTATCCTTCTGGTTGCATGTTACCGTCCGGGTCCAATGCAGTTTTTGCAGGATGAGGGCAACAGCGTAAATGTAATCAAGGTAAAGAACGGCATCACTCCGGTAACTTATCTTGTACCGGAATTGGAACCGATCTTAAAAGATACTTACGGGGGAATCATTTACCAGGAGCAGGTTATGACGATTTGTGTGCAGCTTGCCGGTTATTCGATTGCGCAGGCGGATGAAGTCCGCCGGTATATGAGCAAGAAGAAGACGGATAAGTTGGAGCATGAGAAGCCGGTATTCATTTATGGTGACGAAAGCCGCGGCATTCCAGGATGTGTGGCAAAAGGAATTCCTGCGGATAAAGCGGATGAACTTTTTACCATGATGGAGGATTTTGGACGTTATGCGTTCAACAAAGCCCACGCAGCCTGCTACGCACTTGTTTCTTATAACACTGCATACCTGAAGTATCATTATTTTAGAGAGTATATGTGCGGTGCCCTGACAGAGCAGGGAGATAAGACTGCGCAGCTCGTGGAGGACTGCCGTAAACGGCACGTACGGATCTATGCACCGGATATCAATATCTCTGATGTAAATTTCCATTTATATCAGGATGGCATTATTTTTGGACTCACAAACATCAAGCAGGTGAATAACTTTGCTGAGAAGATTGTTGAGGAAAGGAAAGAAAATGGTGTATTCAATTCTATCGAAGATTTCGTACAGAGAATGCGTCCGGATGCGGGAGCTCTTGAAGCTCTTTGTATGTCAGGTGCCATGGATGTTTTTGGTATTGACCGTGCAGTGCTGCATGATTACTGCAAGAAGTATTCCGAGTGTTACAAAAATGAACAGGCATGCAGAGAAAAACTGGAAAATCTGAATGCAGTTGATATTACAGATTTTGATGAGAAAGAGATCAAGAAACATAACGGGTCTGTAAAAACAGCAGAAGGTAATCTTGCAGAGGCGTCTCGTGAACTTTCTGAAGTAACATACGATCGTTCCCTTGTAATGGAAACCTCTGAAAAACTGGATGGAGAGATGGAATTTCTCGGACTCTGGGTATCAGGAAATCCTCTGGACGATTATAATCTTACAGGATATTCCACATGCGATGTGGAAGAGGGGAAAGCGACGGTTGCGGGAATTGTTTCCGGACTTAAGACCATGCAGAGAAAATCGGATGGTTCCGTAGTGGGAATGAAATTTACCTTAACGGACAAAGATTCCGGTAAAATCAGCGTTGTGATCTTTAACAAAAATTACGAGGAAGTGAAGGACATCCTCAAAGACGGAGCGGTTCTTGCTGTTGAAGGCAAAATTCAGGACGACCCGGACTGGGGAAAGCAGATGACGTCATATTCAGTAGCACCGATTGCCAAAAAGGATACTTACATTCTCTTTACCGTAAAGGATTATGAGGAGAAAGCAAAATTGTATGATCTGCTCCAGGGATACAAGGATGTTTCTGGATGCTGTATTCTGATTTTTAATGAGATGATGCAGGAAACACAGTCTGCATCATTCCGTGTAAACAAAGATATTTTAAACCGTCAGTCTGTAAAAGCAAGAATGCTTCCGATGGCTATGGCGGGTTAAAAATTATTGAAATGGCTGCCTTTGGGCGGCCATTTTTTTTACGGGGAATAAGGTTGATATTTTTGTATTTCATATTGATGGTAAGAAGGAAAACGGGCGTTATTTAAAGATCGTCTGTGTTCTTTCTGACTACCATCACAAGATGATAGTCGTTAAGATTTCTTCTTTCAATCGTGAATGTTTACAACCTTGGAACGCGAAAGTGTTCAGGGAACAGTGCTGGCGCACGTACCGGACAGGAGACTGCCTGGTATTTCCGGTTCGATTCCGGAATGTTCCCTTTGCGCGGCATCTGCCGCGCATGAATTTCTAATTTTTTTCATAATCAATTATCTCTTTTAAATAACGGTTCAATCGCCAGGAAAGGATCGGAAGATAAATCTCCCGTGCCGAACTGTGCCCGTGCATTGGCGTCAAAGAAATCGGTGTACGGCTTTCTCCATCTATCCCCGCGTGTTCTTCGGAATATGCGGGGTTGGTTGTTTTTTTTGTTTCATATTAAAGGTATAGATATCAAAGTCAACGAAAGGAGAAATTGTGACTATGAGAAGAAATGAAACAAAAGCCATAGGAAAACCTCCTCCCAATTGAAATTTTTGTGTAGGTAAAGAAACAAGAGTTTACAGGCTTTTAGAATTGGAGGTAGACATGGAAAAAGTTGATAATAATATCCAATTAGCTTTCTTAGGTGGTATGAAAGCTGGATTAGAAGCATTAATTCATGGACTTGAAGTAGTGGCAGAGAATAATAACGGGCAAGTATCATTTGAGTTCGTTAAAATGGTTTCTGCTAGTACGATCGCTGATGTAGAATTAAAATTATCTAGTATAGAGAATGGAAAAGGTCTTATAGATGTTTTAAATAATAATAAAAGCAAATGAATCAATGATTTATAATACTCAGGATTTGTCAGAAGGAGAGACGTATCATGGTAAGAATTAAAGATGGAAATTATATAGCAATATTCTATGATAAAATGATTGAAGTAAAGGCAGATTCAAAAAGAGATGCTTATAATAAAGCAAAAAGATATTTTGAATCAAGAGAACATAGAGAATTATTTGATAACGAGCTAAAAGTGTGTAAGATACCATCTATGATATGTGTTCTTGATGAGTGAATGAAACGATGATTTCATCAAACAGGACAAAGACACGGCTTCGGCTGTGTCTTTTTTTTATCTCATATTCCTGATGTAAAATAAAACACAATCGAAAGGAGAATTTGCAACTATGGAAGGATATGAATTTTATAAGCAAATAAGAGAGGTCTTGCCGGAGAATTTTGTTGACCATCGGGAAGGGAATATGCCGGGTGCTGGAGATTTGTATATTAAGAAGACTGCGGAGTCGGAGGAACTGGTTAAACATTACGATTTCCCATCAAGTGTATCTACTTTTGAAAGTCAGACGGAGCCGTTTGGTGTTTGGTACGAGATTTACGGTGGTTGGCGTGAAGAGTATGAGGCTCGGTATCAGAAACTTTAAATCGAAAGCCTCCGCGCAGAAAAAGAGATGCTTAAGGAGAAAAACGAGCATTTATTGGATCGTCTGCGGCATGAGACGATTACCGCAGAGGGATCCGTCTGTATAGAGGTAGTTTTTGGCAGACACAACAGCTCCTGGGAGATTAACACTTCGTCCATTCTCACAAAGCTTATCCAGGAGGCCGGGCGCTGGTGCGAAAGCTGCGCATCCGATCTCTTCATCCGGTGGGGAGTAATCCAGAAAGGTCTTGAAAACGCAACGGTTGAGCCGGGAAAGTATGTGTTTGCTTTCCGGGAAAGCGGAGTGGATGGAAATTGCGAGTATAAGAACTATTTTGATGCTTACGGTTCTTACGGTTCGCGGCTATTACCGCGCTGTGTGGATTCTGGATATTTCCATTTCAGAAGACACAATTACCATGCAGTTGATAAAGAAAATTTAATCCAAAACCGTCGGAATTTCCGGCGGTTTTTCTTTGGATACTCTGGTATACCACAGGTATACTTTACACACTGCTTCATCCATGGTAAGATAAAACCATCAAAAACAAACAGCGCAGGAAGCGCAGAAAGGAAATGAGTCATGAGAACAGTATTTACAAACCTTGAATTGCATCGCGAACGATTACACTCTACAGATGAACTCCATCTTGAAGAGTTAAAAGTTGTGCCTTGCAGTTTAATGCCGTAAGTACGCCCGGATCTTTTCTTTTCCGTGTATTACCGTTTCATTTTCTGCCAAGGCAGGGAATCGGAACGGTATTTTTATATGCAGAATTTTTTGAAAGTACCGTATTACCGTTTTGGAGTAGTACGGTACTTTTGTATTTTGGGAGGAAAAGATCATGCCAACAATCGATATGCAGGCAACAGGAGAGAACATTAAGAAAATGATTGCAGATAGCGGAATGGGTATTCAGAAAGTGCAGGACGCATTTGGATTCCGGACACCGCAGGCAATATACAAGTGGTACCGGGGTGCAGCGATGCCAACTGTGGACAATCTGGTGATTCTGGCATCGCTGTGCAAAGTCAAAATCGACGATATTATCATCGTTAATAAATAATAAACGTTCCATCAAACTAACAGGAATAGGTGGCCGGCCTTTCAAGCCGGAGATGCGGGTTCGAGTCCCGTTGGGACGATTTTGGTCCGTTGGACAAAAGGAAAAGTCGCGTGCCCCTCAAGCACGAAGAACAGGTTTGATTCCTGTACGGATCAGTGTGTGTGTAGCTCAAATGGCAGAGCAGCGGATTGTGATTCCGCGGGTTGCGGGTTCAAGTCCCGTCATGCACCTTACTGCATCAGTGGCGGAAAAGGAATAAGCATGCGGCTTAAATCCGCACGCCGGAATGGATTGAGGAGTTCAACTCCTTTCTGATGCACTTTTTCTCCGCATAGTTCAGGGGACAGAATACCCGGCTACGAACCGGGAGCCGCAGGTTCGATTCCTGCTGTGGAGATTCCTGTCGGAATGGCGCAATGAAAGACGCGGGATGCTCAAAGCATCTTTTCTGTGGGTTCGAATCCCGCTTCCGACACTATGCCGGTGTATCCGAAAGGCACAGGAGCCTGCCCTAGAAGCAGGTGGCGAGCAGTCTGTGGGTTCGAATCCCGCCGCCGGCATTACAAAAAAAAGAGGGAAGCAATCCCTCTTTTTCTTGTGTTTTCAGCTATGTACGGCAAACCTCTTTTCGATGTAGTTGTATACACGGATCTGGTTGCCATATTTTTCGGCAAGCTTAAAATTGGTGGCTGTACCACGGCTTTTTCCATCCCAGAAAGCAAGTGCTCCGCGGTTCGGGAAATGGGAGATAAAGCGGTGCATCTGTTCGTTCCGGACAGGTCCTGCTTTCTTCCCAAGATTGTCCCAGTCTGCCTCAATGACGATCAGATGGTGGTTGTGTTCCTTGGCGTAGCGTTCTGCCATCTGATCGGCACCTTTTGCTCCGCCGGAAACAATTACGATTTCCTGATCCTGTTTGGAAGATAAAGCTTTGTCAACGATTTTGGAAAATGTCTCGTAGTCATCGTATGCCCGGCTTCCTACAATCAGACAGAAGAAAGTCATAAGTTCATCAATCTCCATGGCGCCCTCATCTTCCCCTATCGGGCAGACCGTAGTGCGTCCAATGGCATGATCCATGTCATCCATGGAGAAGATGCAGGGTTCTACATGCTCCGGGCAGGTTTTGTGGCTGCAGATAAACAACATCCTATCTTTCCTCCTTTTCTCTGATTATATCCCCAATGGTATATTCCCCGTTTTCCAGTTTAACATGGAACAGCTTCCGTGCAGAATAATCTTTGACGGTAATACTTTTGGCTGGAAATCCTTTTTCGATAAGGCGGGTCTGGATGATCTTGGGCAGTTCTTTCTTATCGCTGGCAATAAAACCAACGCATGGTTTCTGCATGGCACTGAATACAACATATCCGTTCCATGTAAAATCTTCCCATTCCTTCCTTAAAAACCGGTACGTCTCAATTACAAGTGCGGCGTTTAATTTCCCCATAAGGTACATTGCATCGTCACTCTCGCACAGAGTTTTCACGCTCCCAATGTGGATGGTTTCGTCCGCTTGTCCGGGATTTCCTGACAGATTTCCACGGATACGAAAATCAAGGTAAATCCCCTCATTTCCGCCGTAATCAATACTGATCTCTGGGGAAAACTGGTCAGATCGGATTTCCTGTTCGCTGGATGAAGCAAGAGAGTAATCAATGATTTCTTTGATGTCCGGGTGCGCGTCCAGTACTTTCTCTGTAATGGTGTCGAAAAATTCTTTTGTGGTGTATGGTTTCTTTCTCATAATATTTTCTCCTTTCGGTTTTAAAATTTGGTTTACATATTTAATATGAGATGGGAAAACTGTTCCATTTTTTTCAGAGTGGTTAAAGGTTTCCCAAAAATAAAATAAAAAACTTTTCAAAATCCTTTGACGATTTTTCAAATGGCGCAATATGTGTATTGTATGGGTATAAAAGAACGCTTTACAAAATCCCAGCTGGCTGTACGGAAGGACATGATGTGTAAGAAAAACAGCGGTGTTAAGCGGGGGGAAAAGTAGGAGATATCTTTAAATTAAAAATGGAGGTGACGGGTTTCATGGAAACAGATTGTATTATTGCCTTAATTGCGGGAATCATGGTTCTCGTAAGTGGGAGTGTTATAGGATTTTACTCATGGGATAAGGCATATGGTGGGCGGAATGTAATAACAGGTATTGGAGTGATGGTCCTGGGTGCTGTTCTAATAGCGGGTTCTTTTAGTGCAAACAATTCTGCAAAAGAGCGAAAGGCTCGTGAGTCAGAAGTAGTGGAAAAATACAAAGAGGGAACCGATTTGTATATCAATGGCGTGAAAAAGGATAACATCGACTTAAACGGTGTCAATCTGGATAACTACGACATTACTGTAGAGAAAGATAAGATCTACCTTAAAGAAAAATAGAAAGGAGAAACCGGGAAAATTCCGGGGTGAAGAGACTATGTTAATGTATATTACAACTTCCGAAATGCTTGAGGAAGAACGTATGCAGGAAATTCTGCGCGCGGATACAAAGAAGGAAAGAAGGCTGTGTCTGTTCTGTAAAAAGGATGACACGTTTTCTTTTGAAGATGTTGCGGGGCTGCTTCCGGCAGCAAAGAAAATGGAAATCCTGCCAAAATGCTGTGCTTCGAGCGAAGATATGCTTTTACAGATTGGTATGATGGCAGCTCAGAAAAAGAACTCTGATTCCGTTTTTACGGTTCTGCCAACGGAAGAATTTGATGAGACGCTTTCATTGTATGGAATCGGGAGATACGATGGGAAAACACAGAAAACGTCAACGGGGTCTGTAAAGAGACAGTCACGGAAGAGGAAGGAAAATGAAAAGCCGCGCGCTGTACAAACGATATCTGATTGTGACCCAATGATGGATACATCGATGAATCCGCCGGTTTCCCTTCATGTAAAAACTGATGAAAAGATTGATCCGGCTGATGATTTAGCTGGTGAAGATATTCCGCGTCCAAGCATTCCGGATAATTCAACAGACCGGAAGATTTTTCTTTCTATTTTGGAAATGAAAGCATCAGATGCTGGATTTGATGGAACAGATGAGAAATTTGCGCTTGCTATTGCAGATTGCATGGAACAGTTTGAAATCAACAAACGTCCACTCAAACCGGCAATTTTTCAGAAATTCGGGGAAGAAAACGGAGAAAAGGTATACAATCAATTGAAAGAGAAGTATGTATATCTTGTTAATTCCCTTACCTGCAAAAAACAGGAAAAGTGATTTTACGGAGGAATTCATGTTTGAACAAAATACATTGATTTTTGAAAAGACAGGAAAAGATACACAGGTTCCTGAATGTACGGGAATAAAAAGTATTGATCAATTTCAGTTAAAAGAAAAAATCCACCATTTTGTTAAGAATAGTACAGATAAAGTGCAAGTGATCGTTGTCGATACGGAAGGCGATTTATTGTCATTAACGGACACGACGGATAGCAATATCATTTCCAGAGAAATTGGGGATGGAACTATTTTGGAATTGATTCCGTATTTTGGAGAGGATTTGACGCTTTCTATTTTAAGCAATTTGTCGTTTGTTGTTGCTTTGTGCGAACAGCTGTGCAACGAACCGATTTCGCCACGTTCCGTGAGCGTTATGAATATGGCGATAAACAAGCTGTACGAACAAAAAAGGACTACCCCAAGTATGTGTGAGTATCTTAAAATATTGGGTATATCCAGAGACAACCCGGAAATTAATCATATTTGTGAATGCATCAAAAGTGTATGCCGACCTGATGCGAAAAAAGTTTCAGGTATCTCCTTGAAGAAAAAACTTAATATTTATGATTTACATGCAGTTTCACAAACTGACCTCGGTGCGGCTTATATTTTCTGTCTTTCGGATATTTTTCATCAAATTCAGAAAAATTATCCAAATGGCATTAGAACATGTGTATATTTAAACGGCGTGCAAAATTTACTTTCATTTGAAAGTAGCGCAGATGTTCTTGTAGGTATATTAAAAAGAGCACGGCCTTTCAACGCATGTATTTACTGCGAAGTTAGAAACATGAGTGATTACATGGGGACATATGGCGGAGAGAGTTCAATGTGTTGTTTCTCTAACATTTTTGAACTCACAAAAAATTAAGTTGGTGTGCTATGGCACATTTTTTAAAATTTCTTTGGATTACTTGACGGTTTCTAAAATGGCATAATATATATATCGTAAGAAAAAAACTGTGTTTCCTAATTGGAGGAAGAAATTAAAGGCTCGATTCCTTTTGCAGTTTAACTCTGTTCGAACGATACAAGAACAGAGATCTTATTTATTGTCCTCAATTTTTGGGCGGTTATCCGTCCGGCATCCATCCGGTTGGGGGAGCACGGAATGTAAATTCTGTGTAGGGGTGGTTCGACTCCATCTGGATGTCATTCTGTAGGTCCCATATAAGCCTACAGAACTTTTCCTAATTACTTACATCCAACGCTGCTGTGGCAGGACATGTTTGTGTGTTGCGGGAATCAAAACCCGCCGTTGGTTTACTCACCAGGGAAATACATTTTCCGGAAACCTAAACCTTGCAACTATTTCCGGGTTCGACTCCCGGCTGGTGAGCTCGGAGGGTATATGCTCTCCAAACAACCATTGACGATATGGCTTTTGGGATTCCTCCGTCTGCAGATCCAGCTAATCTGCGAAAAGAATCCCTGTTTTTGAAAAGACTAAGAAAATATCAATACAGAGGAGAAGAAAGAAATGGCAGAGAAAATTAAAAACGGAATTCGCTGTTCGTTTTGTGGAAAAAAGCAGGAACAGATTGACCGGATGATTTCGGGATCAAACGGTGCATATATTTGCAATGAGTGCGTGGATATTTGTAGGGGGATTCTGGATGAGGAATATGCCGGGATGAATGAGGCACTTGATCAGATTAATCTCATCAAACCGAAAGAAATGAAGGAATTTCTGGATGAGTATGTAATTGGTCAGGATCAGGCGAAGAAAGTCCTTTCTGTTGCGGTGTATAACCATTACAAGCGTGTTCTCGCAAGCAAGGATATCAATATTGAGTTACAGAAGAGTAATGTTTTGATGCTTGGTCCGACCGGTTCCGGCAAAACGCTTCTGGCGCAGACACTTGCCCGTGTACTTAATGTACCGTTTGCGATCGTGGATGCCACGACACTGACAGAGGCCGGATATGTCGGGGAAGATGTTGAGAACATCCTTCTGAAACTGATCCAGGCGGCAGACGGTGATGTGGAACGCGCGCAGCATGGCATCATCTATATTGATGAGATTGATAAGATTACCAAGAAATCAGAGAATGTTTCCATTTCTCGCGATGTTTCCGGTGAGGGCGTCCAGCAGGCGCTGCTTAAGATCTTAGAGGGCACGGTTGCATCGGTTCCACCACAGGGCGGACGCAAGCATCCGCAGCAGGAAACGATCCCGATTGACACCACAAATATTCTTTTCATCTGCGGAGGGGCTTTTGACGGGCTGGAGAAAATTATCGAATCACGAATGGATACCTCTTCCATTGGGTTTGGAGCTGATGTAAAATCAAAGACGGAAATTGATGTAAGTGATTTGTTTAAGCGTGCGCAGCCACAGGATTTTGTAAAATTTGGTCTGATCCCGGAGTTTATCGGCCGTGTGCCGGTTACCGTTTCGCTGGAATCCCTTGACCGGCAGGCACTTGTCCGTATTTTAAGGGAGCCGAAGAATTCGCTCGTAAAACAGTATAAGAAACTTCTGGATTTGGACGGGGTTGCACTGAATTTTACTAAGGATGCCATCGGCATGATCGCAGATGAAGCATTACAGAGGAAAACCGGTGCAAGAGGACTCCGCGCGATCATGGAAGCCGTGATGTTGGATCTGATGTATCATGTGCCATCCGACGATTCTATAAAGGAATGTGTGGTTGATGCAGATATGGTTGATGGTATTCTGCATGGAAACAAGGATTTGGAGAAACTTGCCTCATAAACATATCAGTAATTAATTTAAGAAACCAATACACAAAGCGGTGGGTATTCCATCGCTTTTCTTCAAGCAGGAAATTTAAAAAATTTCTTTCATTCTCTTTGACGATTTCCTATATGGCACAATATGTATGTTTTAAGAAGAAAACGAAAGAAATGATGGGAGGAGCACAAAAGATATGGGAAAGAAAAATGATGGTTCCTTTTTTCAACAGAATAAAAAACTGATGAGGGAAATCTTCGATGAATGGAACTCAAAATACCGGCAGGAAATGCGGGATGATGTTTATGGAAAGTTTTGTCATTTTGCAGAAACCGATATCCTGTATTACAAGAGAAAAGACGGGAAGGTTAAGCTGGATGGCAACATGATCGCAAAGATGGAGATGGAGAGCTCAACCCTACATCTGTATGACAACGTTTACGTACAGCGTGAGGATGGGGAGTACATGGGTGTCATCCCGTATGCATTTGGACTTGCGTACCAGTTTTTTGCCCGAACGATACTTGAGTTCGTCCCGAGAAACAACAAGGCGTTCGTCAATCCATGCTGGGCTATGGCGAAAAGTTTTCTCGGACAGGACTGTACCATCATCGTGCCGGATGCAAAAACATTGATCGACTGTCTCGGGGGAAACCCAAATTATAAACAGCTTAAATTTTTCAAGAGGAGACAGCAGGTGCTTGACCATATCCCGTCGGATATGACAGAGCTTTTTCCAGAAGCCAGAAGCATCGACCGACATTTTATCCTCCATGTGGGTGATACGAATACCGGAAAGACTTATGAGGCAATGCAGGCGCTTGCAGCTGCTCCATCCGGCGGGTACTTTGCCCCTCTGCGCCTGCTTGCGCTGGAAGGGCAGGAAAAACTTCTTGATGCGGGCGTAAGCTGTTCCATGCTGACTGGAGAAGAGGAGGATATTCGCAAAGACTCCACACATATCAGCTGTACCATGGAAATGATGGATCCGGCTCATTACTACGATGTTGCTGTCATAGACGAAGCGCAGATGATTGCGGATGATGACCGTGGGTATGCGTGGACAAAAGGAATTCTTGGATGCTATTGCCCGCAGATCCATGTATGCATGTCCGAAAATGCCTTGAATCTTATCATCAAGATGATTGAATCCTGTGGGGACACCTATGAGGTAAAGCGTCATACAAGAAATACGGAACTTAAGTTTGAGGAAGGCTACTTTGTGTTCCCGAAGAGTGTCCGTAAAAACGATGCCCTTGTCGTGTTCTCCCGGAAGGATGTCCTTGCTGCGGCAGCCGAACTTGAGAGTGCCGGATGGAAACCGTCTGTCATTTACGGTTCGCTTCCGTATAGTGCCCGCAAGGAAGAAATGAGAAGATTTGCGGAACACGAGACGAATGTCGTTGTTGCAACGGACGCGATCGGTATGGGAATCAACATGCCGATCCACAGGGTTGTGTTCTTAAAGACGGAAAAGTATGACGGTACGGGCGTGCGTGACCTTACTTCCCCGGAGATCAAACAGATTGCCGGGCGTGCCGGACGCCGTGGCATCTTTAACGAGGGATACGTAAGCACGGCGTCCAAATCGAAGATGGTAAGAAAGCGTCTGGAAGAGCCTTATGAGGATCTTGAGTATGCCGGGGTGCAGATCCCGGATTCCCTGTTTGCGCTTCCGATGAAGCTTTCGGATATCCTGGCAGAATGGATGAAGCTTAAGGACAGGGGAATTTACAGGAAGGCTTCCAATGAATACCGCTTGCAGATGTGCAAGTGGCTGGAGAAGAACTATCCGGATTTCTCCAAGGAAGCGATGTGGGGTTTTTTGTGCATTTCCTATGACGAGAAGAATATGTTTCTCCAGGAAGAATGGAAGAATATCATCGGGAAGATCAGCCGGAAAGAACGTATTGACACCGGTTTTGTCCCGAAAAGTATATCAAATTCGGGACTGAATGAGTGCGAACAATATTACAAATATCTGGATCTGTATTTTTCCTTTGCCCGCACGCTTGGGTACGTTTACGAGGATTTCCGGCATCGTCTGATGAAGGAAAAAGAACTTACCGCGACAAGGATTATGGAAAAGTTAAAGCAGAGTAAGAGAATCAACCAGAAGACATGTCGGCGCTGTGGAAAACCACTGCCGTTTTTGTATCCTTACGGATATTGCCAGCGGTGCCACGATGAGGAATATTACGAATGGTATTAACGCAATTTTAAAGATCAACAGGCTTGCAGAAATGCAGGCCTGCTTTTTTTAAAAAAAATTTGAAAAATTCCCAAATTCTTTTGACGATTTTTCAAATGGCGCAATATGTATATTGAAGGGCAAAGTGTAATCTTACGTTTTGCTCTTCCACGAGACACTTTTCTTGTGGACCTCCTTAAGTATATTGTTTTCGCGCCCTTGTTTTTGAGACACGGCATTATGCAGGGCGCGGGAGAGGATCTTGCAGATATGGCATTTGTTTGGTGAAAATGGTCTGCCTCCCGGTTCGAGTCCGGGGAGATCCTTTTGGCAGGATTACATTCTTATAGGAATTGTTTAATAGTTTGGCGGACAGGATGGCTAATTCATGTTCATATTTACAGCTGTATCCCACGAGTGGTGCATGGATTGAAATCATGCATAAGTCAGGAAAGAAAGGAAAACATATGGAACTACAGGAATTAGGGCTTTCTGATATTCAGATGAGAGCTTTGGAAAAAAAGAAGGTTGTATCCGTGGAGGCGCTGCTCCGGCGTCCGCCTCTGCATTACTATGATTTTTCAAAAACCTATCCATTATCGCTAAAAAATCCAGAAACGGCAGAGATGCTTGAAAAGAATCGTCCATTTGCTGTAAGCGGAGAATGCATCCGGTTTGGACTTGGAGAAGCCAACCATGCCAAATGCATTAAGCTGGTAATCGAAGATGAGAATACGAAAAGCGGATTTGCGGGCAGTAAGGGGCAGGTTCTATATGTCAATATCCTTGGATATGACCAGTTCCGGCAGACGTTTTTAAATGACTGCAAGGACAGCCCGCACCGGATGGAAATCCATATTCCGGATGGGGTGGATGCTTATTACCAGGGAGAAAAAAGACAGGTAAATGATTCCTGCAGGAAGCGTATTGAGTTTCTGAATTCTCTCGACGAGACTGCTGTCCGTGATTTTATTGCAGTGAAAACAAATGGTGTGGATGGATGGTCGAGAAGCAGAATTTCGGATATTGCGGATGAAGATACGGTTCGCTTTCTGGAACAGTATTTTGACATGAGGGAAGATATCCTTGGTGTGTTGAAATGGTATGCAAGAGGAATGCGCCTTGACTTTGCCATCAAAAAGACGCTGATTGATGATACCGATACCCTCCGGAAACTGATTTTACATAAGCGTTTTCTTGTCGGTGGATTTATCCGGTATGACGAGCTGCGCAAGTTTTTCAGCGTATTAAACCCGGTTGCTTTTTCCTCCAATTTTGAGCGGTTCGAAAAGTATGATGTCCAGTACGGGCAGGTGAAAGGGGTCACACCGGACCGGTACGAGGAATTGATCAAGCGTGCTTCTGAGGGGATCAGTTCCATGGATTTCCTGCCGGCATCTGTCTGCAGGCAGTATAATGTCCCAGCATTTAAGGAATCCGTCATGATGATGCATTATCCGAACACCTACGGACAGGTGAAAAAGGCAAAGGAGCGTACGCTTGTCGAAGACTTGCTCTACTTTGCATTAAAGCTTGAGGTGTCTAATAAGAGAAACGATGATATTGAAGGGGTCCGGATGGATGATTTCTTTCTTGTAGAGAAATACGTTTCCTCTCTTCCTTATGACCTTACCGGAGACCAGAAGAGGAGCGTGGAAACCATCTGCAGGAAAATGGCTTCCGGCAGTCCGGTAAATGCTCTTGTACAGGGTGATGTCGGTACCGGTAAAACAGCGGTAGCCTTCTGCCTGCTCCTTGCTGCGGCAGGAAGCGGATACCAGGCTGCGCTTGCGGCACCATATACCACGCTTGCGTTCCAGCACTGTCGGGATATGGAAAAGATTGCAGAAATGGTCGGGGTGAAAGTCGCATTCCTTACCTCGGATATTAAAGGGAAAAAGAAGAAGGAAACACTGGAAATGATCCGGTCTGGGGAGGCGCAGGTCATCATCGGAACCCACAGCATTTTCTCGTCAGATGTGGAATACAAAAACCTTGCCCTTATCATCACGGATGAGGAGCACAAGTTCGGTGTTGTGCACCGTGACAGTTTCCGTGAAAAAGCGCTGGAGGGCTTCCATCAGATCACCATGTCGGCGACACCTATTCCAAAATCGATCGCGGCAACCCTGTATGACGATACGATGGACATTATTTCCATAAAGGACAAGCCGGCAAACCGTATTCCGGTGCAGACTGCTGTCTGCCAGAAAGACATTACGGCTTTGAAGTTTATGGAACAGCAGATCAGTCAGGGGCGCCAGTGTTATGTTGTCTGTCCGGCTATTGAGAAGAATGACAAGGCTGAAAAGATGGCTTCCATTACAGAGAAGGAGGAAGTATACCGGAGATATCTGGAGAGCAAGGGAATGAGCCTTGCGGTAGTGACCGGTAAGTTAAAGACTGCGGAGAAACAGCAGATCATGGAAGATTTTACCTCTGGGGAAATTGATGTGCTTATGGCAACCACGGTGATCGAGGTCGGCATTAATGTTCCGAACGCAACCGTAATGGTGATCACTGGCGCGGAGAGGTTTGGTTTCTCCACCCTGCACCAGCTCCGTGGGCGTGTCGGACGAGGGGAGTACAAGTCGTATTGTATTTTACAGACGATAGAACCGAATGAAAAGCTGCAGTTTATGTGCGATACCACGGACGGTTTTAAGATTGCGGAGAAGGATCTGGAACTCCGTGGACCGGGTTCCATGTTTGGCGAGCGGCAGAGTGGTGACAATTACTACGTATCCCTGATGCTCGCCAACCAGGAATTATTTAAGAAGTTAAAGGAAACTGCAAAGAAGCTTTGCAAGGATGCTACAGGCAGGGATATCATCCGCAGGTATGAGGAGATTTTCCGGGCAGAAGAGGAAAGATAGGAGGATGTGGGATGGAAGAGTTACAGGATGTTTTCGGAACGCGGTTAAAGCGATTTATGCAGGAGAAGAACATGACACAGCGGAAACTTGCGAAAGCGACAGGACTTACGGATGTTACCATTTCCAGATATACCAACGGAACCAGGCTTCCCGGGGCGGATGAACTGTTAAAACTTTCCAACGCGTTGTCCGTCAGTGTAGATGACTTAATCGGCATTGGAAAAGCGGGAGAGACAAGGGGTATCCACCCGGGCGACATCGTACAGCATTTCAAGCGGCAGAGACTCATCAATCCCGGGCAGATGTACCTGTACCGGATCATTGCATTCGGGGAACATACAGAAACGAAAGAAAAGGAAGTCATTTACCAGGCTTTGTATGAGGACGCTGATCTTGGTGTACATTTCGGGATATATGTCCGGCCGTTTGACATGTTTTTCTCAGAGGTAGATCGTGTGAAGTATCCGGAAAATGAGTATCCGGAAATTACGCAGAAGTACCGGTTTGAGAAATACAACAGGCAAAGAGTTTGTTGATTTCTCTTTTGTAAGAGAAACACAGTTGATACATCCAGTGATGGATGTATGGGTTGAAATATGGCAGGATGAGACGTCGATATAAAGTCTCTACAGTTACATCCCTTATGGGATGTATGGATTGAAATGTAGCGTATGCATCAGAGAGACTTTGATATTTGTTTGTGCTCCGGGGAAGTCCGGAAGAAATGTTGGATTATAAAAGGGCTCCTCTGGCAGAGCGGTGGTACTGGCCGGCGCGTCAACTGTTGTGACCTGCAGCCATACTTACTGAGGCATACCTATGCTGGTATACCAGGGTATTTTAAAAAAATATTGAAAGGATAATTTTGATATGGAAGAAAAATATACTATTGAGCAGATAATTGATGCAATTGTGCAGTGCGACAGCGAGATTGTATATGCACTACAGCATAAAGATAGAGAAATTCTTACGGAAGTTCTCACAGATACCCTCAAAGAATACCTTCCAGAGAAAGGAGGCGTAAAAGAATGAGAAATTCATTAAATAGGAAATTGACCTTTATTTTTTCAGGAATTGTACTTGTTGCATGTCTGCTTCTACTTGGTACATGTTCATGGATATTCAGGAGTGTCGAAAGTACAGTTAAGAATATTAGATATGATGATATTCTCAGTGGATATAAGACGGAAGTTAAAGCGGAAGTCGAGACGGCGTTAAGTATCGTCCAGCATTATTATGGTCTTTCGCAGTCTGGAAAAATTACGGAAGATCAGGCGAAAAGTGATGCTGAAGAAGCACTTCGTGATTTTAGATATGGTGATGATGGAAGCGGATACGTATGGATTGACGATACTGATTATACACTTGTTATGCATCCGATTCTGCCAGATCAGGAAGGAGCTAACCGTAAGGGTCTGGAAGACAAGAATGGAGTTATGATTATCCAGGAAATCGTGAAAGTTGCCGATAAAGGCGGATATAACGAGTTTATGTTTACAAAATCCGATGGAAAAACAGTAGCTCCAAAGATTGCGTATAGCAAGGCATTCCCACAATGGAACTGGGTAATTACAACTGGCTGTTATACAGATGATATCAAAGGAAATATTGCCGGAAGTCACAATAATATTCGAATTAACAAATTGTTTAAAGGCTCTACGATATTTATGATAGTTGAAAGCATCGTGATCGTATTTGCTATGGTAATCATTTCAACTCTGGTAATTAAGAAAGTGACGAAAGAAATAAATCGCATTAAAGACCGGTTGGGTATGGTTGCAGATGGAGATCTTTCCGTAAGTCTTGATCAGATAAAAAGAACAGATGAACTTGGACAGATGCTTAGCCATACAAATCTTGCAATTGGAAAATTCAAAGATGTAATCAAGAAAAGTCTTTCCACATCAAAGGATGTTGAAAAAACAGGGAAGGAAGTAAAAACAATCGCTTCTTCTGTTGCAGATGCATCAGATCAAATATCTACTGCCATTGAGGGAATTGCTGGAGAAGCAACTAACCAGGCATCTGCAATTAATACAGTAACATCTGCAGTTAAAGAAATGCAAGAAAATACAGATAATATTAGTTCATCTATTCAGCAGATCGGAAGATCATCAGATTCTTTACTGAAAAATTCTGGAGAAATGAAGAAGCATATCTCTGTTATGCAGTGTAGCAGCGGAGATATGACAGAGCAAATTAATGATATTGCAAAAAAGATTGTAGAAACGAGTGATACTGTTGAGCAGATGTCTGGAATTGTGAACAGCATTGAAAATATCGCAAACCAGACAAACCTTCTTGCGTTAAATGCATCCATTGAAGCTGCAAGAGCGGGAGAGGCCGGAAAAGGTTTTGCGGTAGTGGCTGATAGTATCAAAGGACTTTCAGAAGATACCTCGTCGGAATTGGCAAATATAAAAGCAATTATTAATGATCTGGTAGATAAATTTGGGCTGTGTACAGAAAATATCGGGTATGTGGTGGAAAGCAATGCTTCCAATATGGAAGATACTAAAGAAGTAATGGATGCGTTTGATGTACTGGATAAGGGGATCACCGAAACGTCAGATATTGTTCTTAGAATTAATTCTATCATAAAAAGATCTGTGGAACAAATCACATCTATTAGTAATCAGATTGTAGATATTCAGCGTGGAGCGGAAAGTTCTGCAGCAGCAAGCGAAGAAGTAACCGCTTCTGTAGAAGAGTTAACTGCTTTAATGAATACATTGGATTCAAATTCAGAGGAGCTTACGCAAAAAGCTGATAATCTTGTAAATGAACTGGAATATTTCAAAGTTGATTAGAGAAGTATTTTATTGTATAGGATCAACCAAACTATTTTAAGGAGAGATTTTATGTTAGTAAGATTTATGCCGGAATTGGGGAAATACGCTATGAATTCATTAACGGTAATGCTTTTATTTTTGCTTGTGTTTGTGTCGACGGTTACGAAAGATATTCTTGAGGCAAAGAAGCTGCTAAAAAGATATGAGGCATTTTGGATATACCCTTTCCTGAGTGTTGTATTATTAATTGGATTTGCATTAAATACGGATATAACACTTAATTTATTCATTATGTTGGAGTTGGCCGCTTGTGTTAACTTATGGATATTGGAATACAGACGGTATAAAAAAGCAAGAAATGGTATGGAATCTTGTACTCTTTATATACCTATATTGCCGGATAATACAGTTATCGTTGAAAATCCTATGATGGATGGTGAGATGAAGGTATTGGGATTCATGTTTTACAATACAAGAACCATGGAATACGAAACTTATGGGACTGTATCGGATGAGACACTTGCGAATGTCAGAGATAATGATCCAGAGTTATATAAAAAGATCATGGACAATGAACCAGTTAATGCACAAGATTGTCCATTGTCATGCGTATGGGAAAGTAATATTCCAAATGAACATGATGAGTTGCTGCAATACATAATTGTGGAATGTATTTCTTTGTATTCTCAACAGCTTGTAGAGTTTTGCAAATACTTAAGTGAAGATTCAATAATTATTTTCCGGCTTTGTGGCAAGAGAAATGATGAAGTAAGTGTATCATGTGATAAGTATTTTTCAGATGAGACAATGACAAAATTTATTGACAAAATTGATGAAGAATATAGGAAAATGAGGGAGAATTCATGACAGAGAAGGAAATTGCAGAAGTAATTGCGGAGTATCTTGTGGATAATAAGGATTTTGTGATCGCAATGCTTAAAGATAACGATAAGGAAATGCTGCAGATCGAAATTTACGATGAATTAACCGAAGTTTAATGTAGGAGGAACCATGAAAAAGATATTGGACGCCTGTTGCGGCAGCCGGATGTTCTGGTTTGACCGGGAAAACCCGGACGTAATTTTTGCAGATAACAGGGAAGTGGAAACAACACTCTGCGATGGAAGACATCTTCTGATTAAGCCGGATGTCAAAATGGATTTCCGCGATATGCCTTATCCGGATAACAGCTTTAAAGTAGTGGTCTTCGATCCACCGCATCTTATTCATGCCGGAACTGGTTCGTGGCTGCGGCAGAAATACGGAATACTTCCAAAAGATTGGACCACATATTTAAGAGCTGGATTCGACGAATGTATGAGAGTCCTGGAACCGGACGGACTCCTCGTATTCAAATGGAATGAGGATCAGATCGCATTGTCAAAAGTGCTGAAAGTGTTTGAAACAAAACCTTTGCTTGGAGATCAGCGGGGGAAAACCAGATGGTTGATTTTTATAAAATAACAAAGAAAAAGATAGGAGATGTTCGATATGTCATACAGGACTTACATCAACAATACGCAGGTGTTTGGTAATGGCGAATCTTACCCGGAATGGATCAAGTACGTTGAAAGCAAGGGTATTACAGTCGGTGAAGAAGGAGATTATGAGGGCGAACTTGACGATTTCATGGAAGCACTGGATGTCATCGAATCGATCGTAATGAGACTTGAGTCAGAAAGACGGGAGAGGAAAAAGAAGGGAGAAAAGTTCTTCAACCAGAGTATTTTTGATCTGGGGGATATTTACAATGAAGTTGTTGAAGATCCGGAAGAAGAAAGCCTGCTTGATAAAGAATTCCATTACCTTAAGAACGGATATATGTTTATGCCGTATGCGTTCTTTAAAGCCTGCGAAGACATCCTCGAATACAAAGGTCATTCCTGGAGAGGAAAACATACAAAAATTTTCAAGTTGAAGGAAGGCTGCAAGATCAAAGTGAGTGCCGGTTAAGAGAAATATACATACTTACTGTATCCTACAGAGTGTAGGGATTGAAAATACACAAAAAATAATATGATGCAATATTGTTGCGCTCCTCACGGAGCGTATGAATTGGAATAGATATATGGCGACAGTTTAAAACTAGATATTAAATATGGATATATTCATACAATTGGAAAGAGAGAAAAAAATCATCTAGGTGACGTTATTTATAAGAGAAAAGAGGGAACGAAAATGGATTTATTATTGGTGTTGCTGTGTATAACATTATTTTGCGTGCTTTGCGTTGTAGTATGGAAGTATAATCATATGAATTACACTGCAAAAGTAGTTCTTATTGTGTGCAGCTTGATAGTATTTGTCAGTTTTCTGAAAAAATATGCATTTATGCGTTTGTGAAGGAGCTGAGTTGACCCCTGGACTATGGATATGCCAAACTGGGACAAAGATCCTGTTAGACATGGGAGGACGATAAATGAAATTTTGCAAGTTTATCACAAAGAAAGGAAGATAAGAGAAATATACATACTTACTGTATCCTACAGGGTGTATGGGTTGAAATAAATGGAGGAACCATATGAGAAAGAAATTACTGCTTGCCGGTCTCTGCACCGCAGCTGTGCTGTCATTTATGGCATGTGCGGGGGCAGAGTCGGACGGGAAAGAAGTGGATACACAAAAAATCGAGGACGTTGTGCGGTCGATGGAGGAGACAGCTACCCAGGAACCGGAGACAGAAGATGAGATCCATTACACGGTGTACGTATATAACGAGGATGGGATGATCAAGAAATCGTACAATGACGTGTTTGATGTTGCGGTTCTGCACAACGGGGCTGTTCAGATCAGCATGGATAAGGAAGGAAAGGAAACCCGGCTGTTGGTAAATGAGCAGGTGGAGATTGTTCAAAAGAGGGTTACAAACATTGGCCAAAAAACAAAGAAAACAGAAGAATAGGGAAGAGGTGAAGGAAGATCATGGATATGTATTCGCGGGTATGCGTTGTATGCAAACAGAAAAATTCATCGCGGAACTTAAATCAGCTGCGTGTGATTGAGCAGTTTGTTAAGCAGAAGATAAGTGCAAAAGGGAAGAAGTCAAAAGACAGCGATCTTACAGAAAGAATACAGTTCATCCAGGCGATGACGATGTATTCGCATGAAAATTGCCAATATGGTTTGTACTGTTCAATTTTAAGCGATCGGAGGGTCAAGTTCAATCAAATGGCAGAGGATATTGCGGAGGATATTCTTTGGTATATTCAGTCTGCTGATAAAGCGGAGATACAGGAACTTCTTCGGTATTTTCAGGGGTACTTTCCTGCTGGGTATAAGTGGATCGAGCGGTACTGGCATTCCATAGAAAAGAAGTAATAAGAGGTAGCAAGCATGAAAAGATATATCATTGCATTTGGAGTTTCATTTTTATTATTGGTTGTATGTGGCGTATTTCTGGTTGGATCTCGATATGGTCTATATGCATCGTTTTTCCCGTATTTTGTGTGTTTGGTATAGCGTTTATGCTCAAAAGAAGAAAGGATTTGCTTATGACGGAACATCAAAAAGAGATTTTGTATAAAAAACTATATGGCGAAAAAATCAAAGAATGGAAACGGGATACTGTATTTGTAGTGATATGTTCTGTATGTTCATTAATTTTGTTTACATATCTTTTGGTTTTTATTGCAAAAGTGCTAGGAAAATATAAATTATTTCAATTAATAGTAATCATTATACTTATTTTAGGTATATTTGGTCTTGTAATGGATGCATTGTGTTTTGCTCTTTGTATTTCTACAATCGTGTATTATCAAAAACTGCCAAAAGATTTTACAGAATATATTAATGCAGGGCTTTGCAGTGTTAACGAAAAACAGGATTGTAACGGACAACAGATTTTTTGTGTAGATATGGGGAAATATTTGCAAAAGGAGATTTCGGTGAAAAATATGGAAGAGTATATCGGAGACTTTAAAATGGAAAAAATGGGAAAATAGCAATGTCAAAATTAACGTCGGAAGAACGGCATAAAAAACAGCTGGCAAAGATTCAAAGTCAATCCTACTGTTGAAAAACTTGGAAAACAAAAAGAGCTGCCATCGCAGCTCTTTTTTGCATTGGATAAATACCTTTAATTACATACAGTCACGTTTTGCAATTTGTTTAGGTACTAAAACTAATCTTCCACAACTTTTCATTTCGAAAGATTATACACAAAGTATATCATTTACCATGGATTCTGTCAAGAGTTAAGAAGATAGTCGTATTCTTCTTTTGTATCCCTTACCTGTATTGTCCAGACATGGCGGGAGTAGTTGTAGCCGAGGTAGAACTTAATTTCTCGGTTGTACTGCCTGACTGAGCACAGAAAATTAACATCCATCTGTTTATCACTTCTTTTGATCACATTAACTTCCGAATATGTCTGAATTTCTCCGGATGCCGGATCTTTGAATCGGACGCGCAGTGGAGTCACGCTTCCGTCTGTATCCGTGATTGAGATTACCTGTGCGGGGATGTTAATTACTGGCATACGTACGTACCTCCTGTTTGGTGTATTACAGAAAGCATAGCAGATTCCGGAGAAAAATGCAAAAAGAAAACGCCCCGGTGAGGGGCGTTTGCTGCTTGCCGATCTTACAGGCTTGCAATAATTTTCTCAAGTTCTTTCTTTACTGCAACATTCTGTTCTGTCTTATCTGCATCTTTCAGACCTTCTTTCTGGATGATGATTTCCGGAATGATGTCTGGAGTATTGCAGACGATGGAAGCATAATACTGTGCTTTTGTCATGGTAGGAGCAAGTTTTCTTGCATATGTCTTTACGGTTTTCTCCAGTCCGGCAACTTCCAGGAATCCGTCTGTGGAAAGAGCCTGTACGGTCTTAAACAGTGTTACATTGTTCCATCCGGCGGGCGCCAGTTTCTCTGCCATTTTATTGGCAGTCATTGGTTCGTTTGCTTCCCAAAGAAATTCCATAAGTTCTGTCTGTCTTGGGGTTAATGTTCCTTCTTTTACTCTCATAGCTTATTTTTCCTTCTTTCTTCTTACATATTTTTGTTTTGTGTTATATCCATTTGTAGGATCAGTGCATCCCAATGAGGGAAAGCATTTTTGTTTCGTTTTGTGTTATTGTTGATCTGCGAAGAAGGGGATCCCCTTACTTCTGTCGTTGAGACTGATTGTTTCTTTTCTTCCATATTAGTTCTCCTGTTTCTTTGTTATCTTTGTTGTCTGTGCATAAGCCGGTATGCGGAATCGTGTAGGTCTTTAATGTATGCTTTTGTAAAACGAGGTGAGGTATCAATGGTTCCCCATGCGCCGATGACTGCGAGCACAGCGGCAAGTATAATGCACGGACTCTTCAACGAACTTGCCGCGGAAGTAAGTCCATAAATAACAAGTCCAAGTGCAGCTATTACACAGATAACGGATACAACGGTATTATTTTTCCCTTTGTGTGCTTTCATCTGTTTTAGGCACATATAGTAGATTCTCCGGCTCTGTGTCTTAAGATCCTTATCCTTGAAATTATCCTTAAGAACTTCATCTGCAATAGCACGGATTGGTATTTCACAATATGGAATTTTCTTAGATTCCCACATTGCAATGTGAATCTGTTGGCATAAATCCTCCAGTTCTTCTTTTTCGTCTTTTGTTAATTTTTCACTTTTTTTATTTATTTTTACGTTGCTTTTTATTAGTGTCTGTTTTTCTCCCTTTTTCATAGTTTTTTCTCCTTATTGTTTTGTAAATGTATTTTAACCTTGTTGTATTGTCGCACCATCTTATGTAACTCGTCAAGATAGTCACCAATATTTATCTTGCTTGCACAAATGATGCGTGCTTTTTGAAAGGAGATTCCTGTACGCCGATAGTTCTCACGCCAACGCACGCTGCTGTTATTCTGGCGGTTATCGTTATTTTGGTTCAGTGGAGAATCCCACAGGCCGCATCCGGTCAGTGAAAATGTTAAACGAAACTGCATGCGGCAGTGAAAAGGGATAACCGGGAGTCGGACCCGGAACAGCTTACGCTGCGTCCACATTATCCCTTCCGGGTGTTACTCCGGAGTGTAAACAAATATCGAAAGGATTTCTGCCAGCCGGTAACCCTGGCAGCTCAGCTATTTGACTCTTACACTATAGATATTGCGCCATCTGCCATTTCGTCAAAGTATTTTTGAAAACTTTTTGAATTTCTTTGCGTCGCAACATATATTGTCTGGCTATTGTCATATATCCACTTGGTTCAATCCATGCGCCCTCATAGCGTGTAACAGTTGGCACACACCATGAGGGATGCAACTACGAAAATGTTGACCACAAGGACACCCATTTCAATCCATGCACCCTCGCGGGGTGCAACAAAATATCAAATTGGTTCACATTTCCGCTTATAAATTTCAATCCATGCACCCTGAAGGGGCACAACTTAATGACGAATGTCAATATTTTCATTTTCATTATGTATATTGCGCCTTTTGAAAAATCGTCAAATAATTTCTGGGAACTTTTTTGAAATATTTTTAACGTTTCATATTACTGATGTAAAATATTTTCAAAAATGAAAGGAGAAAACATTATGATGAAAGAAAAAAAGAGTCCATACGTGCTGGATGGCAATAAGGTTGCTGTCCGCGATGCTGCCGGAGATATTCTGGAGATGGTTGAGAATGTGCTTGACCGCTACGGCATTCATGTTCCGGATGAAGACCAGACACTGGATGAAAATAACGCCTGTCTTTACGGTATGACGTATAGTTTGCTGATGGACAGCATTGCGTCCGTTGTGGCGGATATTGTGAAGGATGTCAACCCTGAGTATACCATTGAGGATTGTTTCGCGGGAAAGATGGGAAATCAGGAAGAATATTTCCCGATAGGCAGACTCCAGCTGGTATCAGGGGAATTTACGCAGATGCTTACAATCAGCACCATGCATATTTCTCCGAAAACAGTAGATCTGTTGGATCAGACATGCGACCTCGTTTCGAAAAACCCGTTCCCTCCAAAATGTCTGCACTGTGGAAAGGAGATTGAAGTTACAAATAATCTTCCGCCTGTATTCGAGAAGGATGGATACGGATGGTTTATATTTGTTGATCCGGACACGATGAATGATAAGATCCCGGCTGATCTGTATCAGGCAATGGAATATACTGCAGAACAGGGATGTACTTGGCTCTGCCTTGATGCGGATGCGGAACCCGTTCCGGGGCTTCCAACTTACGAGCGTAAGGATGGAGGTGAGGATCATGAGTAATGTTACAATTAAAGATTTCCACGTTGGAGAATCTGCGTGGTCCATTGAACATTTCGGAAATACAAAGGAAATTGTTGAGGGAAAAGTAGTTAAAGTTGGCAGAAAGTATGTCACGATGGATGGATTCGGACGGCAATATGCCGAGCTTCCCGGAGGTGGGGAGTATCTTACAGACCATGCTTCCTGTGGATACACTTCCTGTCTGTTTCCTTCAAAACAGGCTGCACAGGAATTTATCCAGAAAAAAGAGCTGATTTTAAAACTCCGAAGAAAAGTTGACCATATTTCTTCATTTGGTGAGGAATATGCCTTAACGGAGCTCAAAAAGGTTTACGAAATCTTAAATGGTGAAGCTAATCAGGAAAGTGGTGAACCGGAAACAACAAAAATAGTTGATGGCGTCACCGAATGCTGTGGCTACGATTTTGGAACGGACCAGTTCGATGAGGGCATTAAATATTGTCCGATGTGTGGCCGGAAGATTGTGAAGCGCGTTTAAAACAGGAATGAGAAAGAGGAACCTTCGGGTTCTTCTTTTTTTTGTTTCATATTAGAGATGTAAAACAAATATTTCAAATTCGAAAGGAGAAAAAAAGACATGGAAAAATTAAGAGAAAATGAGAAAATCAATGAGAAAGTAAAATCTCAGGGACGTCCACAGTATATCGATGTTAATGTGCCGGGAGGAATTCTCCGTGCAACTGCATGTATTGACCCAAATTACCCAGGGATCGACATCGAATTTATTCCGGACAAGAATGGTAATCCAGAGGCATTGTCTCTTCCGAGAATTCTTTTTGAAAAGTCAGTGGAGGACGAAAAACTTCGTGCGATCATCTGGGGCGATGAGATGCAAGAAGATCCGACCCTTAAGGTTGATTTCTTTCAAAATCAGGATTAATGGGAGGTATATACATGAGAATTGCAAAGAATTTTGATAATTTTGTTTCAGAGTGTCCATATTTCAATGGGAACGCGGATGTTAATAATGGATATGGATGTGAACATAAAGCACAAAAAGAAGTCGAAAATGGACAGGGAAAATGCTACTGTTGGTCATGTCCATGTGGTTATCCTGCAGACGAAGAAAGTTTACAGGAAAATGATATTACCTGGGAAGGTGGAAAGCCGGAAGAGGGGAGTATGGAAGAAGATTCATACATCATTTTGTCCTAATAAATAAGAAAAATCAAAAGAGTTCGTAATACTTGCGGGCTCTTTTTTTTTGCATATTTTTCAAAAATTTCTCCAGAAATTTTGACGAATTTCCATATGACGCAATATATACAGTGAAGATATAAAACGACAAATTTTCGAAGAAAGGAAAAGAAAAATATGGAAGAGAAGAAGTATAAATCGGATCTTGAGATGGTCCGTGAAGGTTCTATCTTAAAAGAGTATAACATCAAGAAAAATTTTGTGAATGTTACGCCAGCACCGACGATCGGGAAAGTAAAAATCTCCATTGTTGCCTTAAATTCCGGAGGAAAGGATTATACTGATTTTTATCTTGATATTGAAGAATTCCGGCAGTTCTGTGTGGAGATTGAAAACGGCATTGCGCAGAAGAAAATCATGGCTGACAATAACCAGTACCCATCTGCTTACAAGTGGACAGCAGGTAATAATGGATGCCGTCATTTTAATATTGGCAAAGGGCGTGCGGGAGTTGTTTTCCAGGTACAGAATACATCAAAAAAGCAGAATAAGATGGTCGCTGTTACCCCGCATTCATTAAAAAAGATGGCATTTTTGTTCCGCCTTTTAATGGGGCTGGTTCCGGTGACACCAAAGACGTATTACAGCAACCTTATTTATGAATTCTATGTAAACGAAGCAAAGCGCAGCTCCTATTATAAGAAGGACATCCAGAACGGGGATTTCGATGCAAACGATTCCCTTGATGCTCCTGGGGAAACCCATGCAGAGTCCGGACAGCAGGCGCAGTCTCCATTGCCACAACAGCCCACGGGGCAGGATGATCCGTTTACAGGAAGGAATAACCAGGCACCTGCCCCGGTGCAGCCTGCGGCGCCATCCGGTGATAATTCGGCAGACGATAAGGATCCATTTGCAATTTTTAATGACGACAGTGAGGAATCAGATCCGTTCATTCCGGGAACAAACGGGCTTGCCGGATGGGGGAAAAACTAGGAAGAGAAAAATAAAACAGGCTGGCGTTTCTGCCAGTCTGATAAAAAAGGAGAATATGACAGATGGCAAAAGAAGTAAAAGAAGAAAAGAACAGCAAGATTGCGGCACTTGAGGCAGCAATTGACCATATAAATAAGCAATATGGTGCAGGCGCCGTCATGAAGCTGGGGGAGAACACCCATATGACAGTTGAAACAATCTCGACCGGTTCCCTGTCCCTTGACCTTGCACTTGGAGTCGGGGGAGTACCAAAGGGACGTATTATTGAGATTTATGGTCCAGAGTCCGGTGGAAAGACAACGATGGCACTGCATATGGTAGCAGAGGTGCAGAAAACCGGAGGAGTAGCTGCCTTCATTGATGCGGAGCATGCGCTTGATCCTTCCTATGCAAGAAATATCGGGGTTGATATTGACGATCTTTACGTTTCCCAGCCGGACTGTGGGGAACAGGCACTGGAAATTACAGAGACCATGGTGCGTTCCGGCGCAGTGGATATTGTGGTTGTTGACTCTGTGGCCGCCCTGACGCCAAAAGCAGAGATTGACGGGGATATGGGGGATTCGCATGTCGGACTGCAGGCGCGTTTGATGAGCCAGGCATTGCGGAAACTGACAAGCGTGATTGCGAATACCAAGTGTACCGTGGTGTTTATCAATCAGTTGAGAGAAAAAGTTGGCATTATGTTTGGAAATCCAGAGACAACGGCAGGCGGGCGTGCACTCAAATTCTATGCTTCCGTCCGTCTGGATGTAAGAAAAACAGAGACGGTAAAGAAAGAGGGGCAGGCGGTTTCTAACCGTGTGAAGGTTAAGGTGGTCAAAAATAAGGTTGCACCGCCATTCAAGGAAGCCATGACGGAGATCGTATTTGGACAGGGCATTGATATTTACGGAGAAATCGTGGACCTCGGAACAGACCGTGAAATCATTTCCAAACGTGGTGCGTGGTTTACCATGCCGGATGGAAAGCAGTGCCAGGGACGTGATGGATCAAATGGAGCAAAACAGTATCTGAAGGAGCATCCGGATATTGCAGAAGCGATTAAGGATGAAATTCTTGGAAAGAATATGGATACAGAAATGGCGGATGACAGTGCTCCGGCAGAAGCGGGTACAGCAGACGGAACCCTTGAATCGGAAGAAATGGAAGCATAAGCGGTGAGCAGTAAGAAGAAAGATCATTTTTTTTGGCCTTTCTTCTTATTTTTTCAATTTTCTCACAAAAACCATTCATCACAAACTTTTTTTCATTTCATATTGATAAATGTACAAAACATTATTTTTTATTATCGAAAGGAGAATGAAATTATGAAGGTATCAGAAGTAAGAATTATACCGGTGAAATCCGGTAATGGATCAACAAAGGCATATGCTTCAATTAACTTAGACGGGGTATTCGCAGTCAATGATATCCGTGTCGTTGAGGGGAAGAAGGGATTATTTATTTCCCTCCCAAACCGTAAAGGTAAAGATAAGGATGGCAATGAGAAATATTATGATATTGCCTTCCCGACAACTGCCGAACTCCGTAAGGAGATTAGTGATGCTGTTATTGCTAAGTACAATGAGACATTGCAGTCTCAGCCACAGTCGAATGCTGACGGAGCTTCGCAGCCTGCAGATGATGATGATCCGTTCTCAGGTGTAGCAGGATGGTAAGAAAGAAAAGGAGGGCTTCGGCTCTTCTTTTTTTATTTCATATTAAAGATGTAAAACAAATATTTCAAATTCGAAAGGAGAAAACAATTATGGTAAACAGAAATGAAAGATATTGGAAGAACAAAGGGGAAAGAGCAGCTGCCGCAAAGAATCATCTGGCTTATGTTTCAGAGAAATATAAAGAAGAGATCAGCGAGCAGGTGGTAAATACTGTCATGTACGATGCCCGAGTGATGCAGAGATCAGATAAGAGTGGGAAACCACGGCAATTTTTTTTGTCAGCAGATACAGTAACAGCTATTTTTACCGCTAAGCGTAGCAAAGATACCGGTAAAGTGGCAGCGTTGAATTTTGCGTCATTCAAAAATCCCGGCGGAATGTTTCTTGCTGGAAGCAAGGCACAGGAAGAATGCCTTTGTATGGATTCAACACTGTATCCGGTACTTAACAGCTTCCGTGGAACATATTACGAACCAAATAAAAAGCTCTTGAATCGGTCATTGTATACAGATCGTGCATTGTATACGCCAGATGTCGTTTTTGAAAACGAGGAGTGTACGGTTAAAGCAGACATCATAACCTGTGCTGCGCCAAATAAGTATGCCGCGCAGAAATACCAGAAGGTCAGCGACGAGGAAAATGAGAAAGTCTTGATAAATCGGCTTCTTTTCATCCGGGATATCGTAGCCGATCAGGGTGTCGATACATTAATTCTCGGTGCTTTTGGCTGTGGTGTGTTTGGACAGGATCCACGGCAGGTTGCAGAACTGATGGATGAGATTTTTGGTGTTGCCTCTGTGGAGAATATTGTGTATGCTGTACCTGGGCAGGATGAAACTGCCATGGTATTTGAAAGACACTTTTTCGAGAAATAGGAGGCTCTGGATGAGATATTTTTTGAACAGCAAAGGTGGTATTGTTAAATACTATGATTCGGATCTTGCCCTCGTACAGACTGTTTCCAACCGGGATCTTTTACAGGGGCTTGGTGTAGTTAAGGAAGACTATGAAACCTGCAAGTTAATGGAAGGTTACTATGCTATTCGGTATTTAGGGGGAAGGTCTACACGTTTCTGGGGTGACACCCGGCTTACAGCATCGCTGATCGAAAAATCCTGTGGTATTTCGATTAACCGCATCCGGTTTGCTTCTGTGGCATCCCGGATACAGGAAGGAGCGGCATTGGATGACATTGTTTCTCTTTACAAGGAAATTCCGGTAATTTTGGGGAAAATAAAGGAAAAGACTGCCAAGAAACTGCCGCCTCCATATATCTGCCACGTTCGACCAATGAGAATAGATAGAGCAGCTGGGAATAAGGATACAAATACCTTCGATTTTATCCGTCTCGAGTATGTCCTGTATAAGGACGTTAAGAAGGAAGATGTGCTTAAGGATGTGCGGGAACATACACGAAAGTATGTTGACTGTGCGACAGAGTACATTGCATCCCAGAAGAAATTCCAGAAATTCGGCGTGCCGGTCAATGTACTCCGGCTGACGAAAGTAACATTAACACGCGACATGACGCTTGAATTCCTTTTTGAACTCAAGAAGCCATCCGTGTAATACCTTAACAAAAAACACAAAAAGGGTTCGCAGAAATGTGGGCTCTTTTTTTTTGTCTCATATTTTCTTATGGAAACAATTTTTCAGAACCGAAAGGAGAAACAATATGAGGAATGAAAAGAATCCGGATGCCTCGCGTATGGTATTCCCGGGCATGCTTGATGGTGTCGGGATTAATCCGATAGTGGCAAAACGATTTGGCATTCAAAATGAGTCCCAGCTTCTGGATATGGCAAGTACCGGACGGGAATTGCTCCGGGAGTACAACGATGCATTACTATGTGCAGGAATCGCGATGTCTCGCGCAGAGATCAAGACGAAAAACCGGATTGATCTGCGCGGCCTGTGTACCTACGAAAAGTACAAAGGGAAAGCAGATGAGAAGAACCGTATCCCGGATATTGACGGGAAACGCCTTATGAGCGAATTCCTGTATAGCAATTACTGGTACTGCTATATCCCGTGTTTTTCAGAGGGTGTCCTGCAGCTTAATACGGACCGGTACGTGTATTGGAAAGTTGCAAAGGTCGATACAACAGAAAATGCAATGGATGTATTCATCTGCGATTACAACCGGATCGGCGGTGTCTGGCAGATGGGAGTAAGTACAGATGTGCATTACCGGTTCTGGGATGTCGACAAGGTCCGGGAGAGGTATACAGTAGATACCGTCCGCTACGTTACCGTTTCAGGCGGTGTCAACGTGCAACTGGATAACTGCCAGGAATATTCTAAAATATACCGTCTTTTGCCTATGGACAGTTTTTCGTGGTCAGAGAAAGAAAGAGAGATTTGGAACAAATTCATCGCGAATGCCGAGGCAGACGAAAAGCAGAATCTTTCCTTAAAGGGAAGCAACAGCTGCTATGAGCTTTCGAAGATCTTTATCCACTTTGTCATGCTTTCCAATCAGGAGTTGTGGCTTAATAAGCCAAAAGCTGTCCGGAGCGGACGCAGTACTTCTGAAACGGTAAGAAAAACGAAGGTAGGCGAAAGAAAGGATGTGAAGTCTCACACGACCGAGGTCGCGTGCTTCCATACCTGTTTTTCTGGGGTACGGACTCGCTGACTGAAGATACAGTGATAACACCGTAACTGCACGCTGTTTAAGCGCGCAGCACTGCATTAAGACTAATGAGATCAGACAGTGTGCAGGTACTTCTCTTCGAACACCCTGGAACTTTTGCCAGGATGCCCTGCTGTTCCGTCACCGGAACAGTCTTTAACAATTCTCTTATAAAATATCGTGCCCCAATGTTATATGATGCATTGAGGTCGCAGTTATAAATCTTCCCATTCCGGAACTCACAGACGCTGTAGTTTCCGGCAGTTTTTTCAGACTCTTTGCCACGCAGGACGCGCCCGCTTCCATCAAAGGCAAGCCTGGAGGTTCCCCATGCACAGATACGGCTGATGCGGATACCGAGACGGTGTACCTTATCTGTCATCATGGACTGGACAGCTTTTGCACGCCACAAGGCAAGACGCTGTTTCTTTGAACCATGTTTCCTGCCATCCAGATCCAGATGTTCGAATACAACGGTATCTGCGTTATACAGCACGGCAGTATCTGCAATAAACTGAGCTGTCTTTACAGCGATATCCTTGTTGACACCGTCTGCATACGCCCAGAGATTTGGAACACGTCTGGAACCGTGGTGCTGTGCGCGTTTGATATGATCAATCTTATGCTGCAGAGAGTCGTATTCTGCCGGAAGTTTTAAAAACCTTCTTCCGACGACCGTGCCATCTGCTCGCATAACAGAGCATGTACATGCACTGTTGATACCAAGATCAACAGCTACAATTACCTGCTCATGGATATCTGTCTTATTTAAGTCGACAGACTCTTCATATGCAAAATCGAGGGACCACCGTTTCCCGCGT
>ENA-OURZ01000764-OURZ01000764.1-human-gut-metagenome-genome-assembly--contig:-NODE-764-length-41052-cov-5.770812_pt1 | contig 41052 bp, 36 predicted proteins | sample MGYA00242073_ERZ509195 | MGnify/ENA primary metagenome ERZ509195 (study PRJEB26280, sample SAMEA2338837) | human gut metagenome | biome: human gut; feature: human-associated habitat; material: faeces... | reverse complement strand
CGGCGACCGCGGCTGGCTGGCGATTGCGCTTGTCATTTTCGCGCTTTGGAAGCCGAAATACAGCATTCTCGGCTCTATCCTCTTCGGCGGCTTGTATATTGTCTATCTCTACATTCCGGGCCTTTCCCGCAGCTCGCAGGAGATCTTCAAGATGCTGCCTTATGTTGTGACGATTGTGGTGCTGATCGTGCTCTCGATCCGCAATCGCCGCGAAAATCAGCCTCCGGAAAGCCTCGTCCTATTTCCGCGAAGACCGGTAAAAGCATAAAAGAAGCTCCGCAGTTCTGTGAACTGCGGAGCTTTTCGTTTGACTAAAAGACGGGGAAAATCAGATCTCGGTGGGAGTGGGCTTTTTGAGCCCGACTACATCGGAGACGGGCAGGGAGAACACGAGGCCGTGCTCACCGGTTTCGGCGAGGATTTTATTGCAAATTGCCTTGAGGATCGCCTGCTTGTCGGCGCGGGGAACGAGAATCATGACCAGATCCTTTTCGGGCTGAATGGTGATGCCGAAAATCTTGCGGGCTTCCTGCGGGAAAACTTCGCGCGCACGGGCGATGGTGCCTCCTCGGCAGCCCGCAGCCTTGGCGGCGTCAAACACAATATCGGTATTATCGTCGTCCACAACGGCGATGATGAGGTCGTGCGTAATCTCTTGGGACATGACAGGTTCCTCCTTGCTGTAATCGGGAAGCAGTATGTCTGCCTGTATGCTGCGCACGGCGGCAAGACTGATGCCGGAAAGAGGGATGGTGAAGGCAATGCCGTGACCGGCGCGAGAAAAGACGGGTAACTCGCGGAGCCGAGGCAGCTTGTGCGCCAGAAGATCCGCAGGGGAGAGAGAAAGAAGAATGTCCTTTTCCGGGGAACCAAGACCCAGATAGTGAAGGATATCCGAGCTGGCGGTACCGCGACCCTGAACGATCAGGTGTGCCCCGATCTGCGATTTGGCATAGAGCTTGGCTAGTTCCTCGCCTTTGCCGCGGGAAACGATGGAGATGAGCCATTTCATCTGCATAGGGTTCATGAGCTAGTCCTCCTTGCTAAGGTCGAGAATTTCTTCTTCGGCGAAAGGCTCGGCCAGCTTCTGATGTTTTTTCTGCGCGTCGGTCTTGATCTTGAAGGCAAGACCGACGAGCTGGATGGTGATCAGCGGCGTCATGGCGACCATCGCCACGATGCCGAATGCATCGGTGAGAATATCGCCGCCAACGGCTATAACGGCTTTGGCGTGCAGGCGGGCAAGCTGATGATTGGCATCACGGAGAAGATGGACACGGCGAGAGGTCTTGACCTGTCCATCTGCCCGGTGCCAAGCGCGGCGCAGACGGTGTGGAAGAACAAGTCCGGTGTGGTCGGCGTTTGGAAGATCACCTGCGACAGCGTTTCGGGCGGCTTGACGCTCACATTTGACTGCGCGGGGCAGACCGGCAAGCTGGCGCTCGCGAAGTACAACGAAGCGAAAAAGTGCTTCGAGCAGGTGTCGGAGAAAAAATGGAGCGTCAGCGGCTCGATCCTGACGGCTTCCAATATGTCCGCCGGTATTTACGGCGTCATTAAGATCGGGTAATTTTGAAAAAACGAATGCCCGGGGCGCAACGCCCCGGGAGAAAGGATGAGAGAATATGAAAGGAAAACGCTTCCTGTCTCTCCTGCTGTGCTTCGTGATGGTGCTTGGCCTTTTGCCAACGTTGGCTGTTCCGGTGCTGGCTGCATTTCCTGACACCGTCGAATTAGATGTCGATTGCTACTGTGATCCAGGCGGTGCAGCAAACAGAAAAGGCAAACCTTTTCCGGTGGATGATATTTCCATATCAGCTGGAGAACTTTCTAATAGTACAGCGGCAAATGGAACAAAAACATCGACGAGCCTGCTTGCTGGGATTCCAAAGGGAACAGCAGCTACAATAACGATAACGCTTCCGAAAGAATACCGCGTAGCAAAATGCTATTTTCATACTCTAGCAGGACGCTCTACAAGTACCAGTACATTTACAGAAAAAAAGCTGCTTAAGTATCAAAACACAACGTTCCAGTACAACTTGGAACAGCAGGTTCAGGGCGACAATCGAATCGCAACATTGACCTTTACTGTGAGTGACAGCAGCTTTACAGATCCAAATGATGCATTGCTTAAAGCCATTACCCAAAAGCTGGTTTCATATTTTGAAATTGAACAAGCTACCACAAAGGTCACCTTTTACCCCGTTCCGGGCGACAATAGCAAAAAAATAGAGAAAACGCTTGCAGATGGGCAAACCACCGTTGCTGCTCCGACGATCGAAGAAATAACAGCGGCTTACCCCACAACGGCAGATTATTTTTCTATTATGGAGCCGGAAAAGTGGTACATTGATGGCGTTACTGCGCCGCAAAATGAATGGACGCCGGAGACTGTAATAACCCAGAGTACTTCTGTGTATGCCAGTAATAAGCTGAAAGATGATGCGACAATCAAAGCGATTGCGTATCTGCCGATGCGAAAACCCATTCAGTATACAAATCAAAATGGCGTTATCAGCAACTGGTGCTATACGCCTACAGGTAACGCAGAAGCACTGGCGTACCCATCACAGGACGCACAGTACTGGAATATTCCTGTGGGGAAAGCGCTGACAGCTGCTGATATTCCAGGAATGGGTCAATATGATACCCTAGTAAAGAACAAGGCAAACACGGATTTCTCCAGCGGCAAGGCAGAGGTCACTGCATGGCGCTATCGGGATAAAACCAGCACCTGGCAGGAACTTAGTGTTGGTGGAATGATTTCCGAAGAAACAGCAGTTAATCTGGCCTTAGCAAACAAATCGTTAACTATTTATGCGGATACAACCTTCCATAATAGCATCAGCTTTGATACGAAGGTTCCTGCCTTGACCATAGGACCGCTTACTGTTGATACCAAAGAATCAATGGGCGGCTCCAGCGGCAACACGGTCACTTCGGAAGAGGCAAAAAATGTTGCGGACAAGATTTCAGAAAAAGAACGGGAGAGCGATTTTGATCAGTTATTCCGCGGTTGGTATCCAAATGCCGACTATAAAGGTCTTGCGATCGATTTGCCTACGCATGGCTTCAATAGTGATGCGAAGCTGTATGCAAAATGGGTCGAAACCTGCACAGTAAAGTTTGACTTTGGCAGGGTGACACCAACGAATAACGCGTTGTACACAGACCTGAAAGTCGGTAAAGGCGACTTGTTAGATAAACCGGAGCGACCGCTCGCAGGCGGTATGGCATTTGATGGTTGGTATAAGGATGCTGGTTTTGCACAACCCTGGACTTTTGAAGAAACATATGTTTCTGACGGTTACGGTGGAGTGAAAACAGACGAATTTGGTTCACCAATCGTGGATAAGCCCGGCGATCATGTTACAGAGAAGACTACAACGCTCTATGCAAAATTCACCGGAGCGACTCCGATTACAGTGAATTTCAAGTATTATGGGCCGGATAATGTATCATCTGCCGAAACTAAGCATACATACTCAGATGTTCCGGTTGCGTCAAACTATCCGTATGGGGCATTACCAGAATTGCCTGGAAACGCCAAAACAGAGCAGGTCATTATTGCAGGTATCCCAACCATGGTGACGAGCTATGTTGAGGTTGGCACGAAGCGTACACATACCTATACGGGTTGGGAATTTACGGATAAGAATGGGCAGAAGCATGATCTTACGCCAGAGACAGTTCTTTATGACTATCTTTCGGAAGGTCAGACTACACTCGACGTTTACGCAAAACACGACACAACCTTCACAATCAAGTTCGATTTGGATGGCGGCACAATGACAAACATGCCGGCGGACAAGGTAATCAAAGGTGAGAGCGGAACGGTCGACGAACCGACGGAGAAGCCGACAAAGGAGAACTGGGCATTTGGCGGCTGGATCAACGCAGCCACGAATGCAGATTTCGTATTTACAAATCCATGCACGGAAAATACGATCATCAAAGCAAAGTGGGTTACGCCGAAGCAGTACACCGTGATGTTCCAGCTGGAACCGGCAACTGCCAGTTTCACGATCACAAAGCAGAATAACGATACGGTCATCCCGCCGGAGTCCTCCGAAAACGGAAAGGTGACCTATAAGCTTACAAGCGGCACTTACACATGGACGGCTTCTGCTGAGGGGTATATGACGATTCAGCAGACCTTAACCGTGCCAGAAGACTATGACGAAACGTATGTGAATCCGATCAAGCTTACCCCCTTCCAGGCTGTGACCGATATTGAGCTGAACATTCCGGAAAACAAGATCATGCAGAAAAAGTCGTATGATCTTGGCAACCTTGCGACGGTTAAACCGGAGACCGCCCCCAACAAAACCATCAAATGGAGCGTAAAAGCTGCGAACGATGGCGTTACGCTGGGCGAAGACGGCACGCTGACGGTTTCTGATACGGCTGTGGTTGGCAGCACTGTCACGCTGACTGCGACGATCGCGGAAGGCGCACTCAGCAGCGACGGAACGGAAAAAGCGGACTACAAGAAGGATTTCACGCTTACCATCACAAAGTATCTTGCGACCATCTCGTTTGAACACGGAACCGGCGATCATCCGAATGTCGAGCTTCCGAAGCCGAAGAGCGTGAACGACAATGGCACCCTGACCGAGCCCACTGTTCCCAGCGCATCCGGCTGGACGTTCGATGGCTGGTATAAGAACGAAGCGTGCGGCGATGATCAGCTGTGGAACTTCGAGAAAGATACCGCACAGGAAGATCGGACGCTTTACGCGAAGTGGACGAAGAATCCTGTTGACGTGACGATCACCTTCGCAGGCGGCGAGGGCGCGACGCTGAACACCAACATGTCCAGCACGCACAACGGCAAATCCGGCGATAAGATCACGCTGCCTCCGTGCATGTACACGAAGTCCGGCTACATCTTCCGCTCCTGGGGCGGCACCTTTGCCGGAACCGAATATACGCTCCCGGAAGAAGCCGCAACTTTCACTGCCAGCTGGACGCAGGTTTCTGCGGCAATCAGCGAGGACGATATCACGCACGCGCTTGACGGTCTGACCAAAGATAACACCAAGAATTACAAGCCGCAGCTGCTTGCTGTGCGCGACGCGCTTGCAGCAGGAACCGCGACGAAGACAAACGCGGCACTGATTGCCAAGCTGTCTGAACTGTTTGCGGACGCAGGACTTGGTCCGGCCGAAATCGCGGGCGACGCGAAAGACGGCGTGAGCGAGGTTGGCGCAATTCTCTCCTCGGACGGCGCGAAGGTTGTTCTGACTGTAAACAAGCAGGCGACGCCGGGCAAGACGCTGCCCGAGGCTTATCAGAATGCGGAATACAAGTCCGCATGGTACAGCCTGTCCATGACGGTCGGCGGCACGACCACCGAACCGAAGGTTCCTGTCATTCTGACCATGCCCATCCCGGCGGCTCTGTCCGAAATGGCGGCAGACACCATTCGTGTGCTTCTTTACAAGGGCGCGGCGACCGAGCCGGTTGTCATGACCCCGACGGTCAGCGGCAGCAATCTGACGTTCGCCTACGACGGCAATGGACAGCTTGCGTTCGTCGGCAAGTCGATCTCCGACGCAGCAGATACCCGCGTGACCGCGCTTGTCATGAAGTATAACGGAACGACGATGGGTAATGTTAATCCTCAAGGAGTAATTGAGCCCGATGAAAACGGAAACTTTACCGTTTTGCTTCCGTCTACAACGTCTGAATCCACCTTGCAGGATCTTGCTTCCGGCATCAACAGCAAGTGGGTGACCTACATGACGGTCGCGCCCAAGGCGACAGTCAAGCCGTCCGACGGCGGCGCACAGAATGCGGAATACTGGGCAAAGACCGGTCTTACGCTGACGTATTCTCTTACCAACTCGAACAAATACAGCGACAGCAAGACCTTTACAGTAACGGCAGAAAACGGCACGACGCGCAATTTCACCGTCACGGTCAAGAAGATCACCAGTGAAGACCGCACCTACAAGATCGCTGTTGCGAACATCAGCGGCGGCACGGTCACAGCCACCCCGAGTCCTGCCGCAGCCGGGGAAGAGGTCAAGCTGACCGTTACGCCGAACGACGGCAAGAAGCTGGTCGCGGGCTCGCTCAGCTACTGCCTGCAATCCGCCGGGGCAAAATCCGTGCCCATCGACGAAAGCAGCCTGACGTTCATCATGCCCGCGGGCGACATCAACATCAACGCCCAGTTTGAAGACGACGCCAACGCGCCGCTCAAGAACCCGCCGCAGATCACGGCGTTCATGATTAACGGCGTCTCCGCTGTCATCAACAGCGACACGAAGGCGATCACGATCATCCTGCCCTACGGCACGGATCTGAAGCATGTTGCGCCGACCATCGTGACGGCGAACGCTTCGAAGGTGGAGCCTTCTTCTGCCCAGCGTGTGGACCTGTCCACGCCGAAGGCATACAGAGTCTACGCCTCCAACGGCGCGTATGTGACCTATACCGTCACCGCGTACACCGAGGAGCCGTCGCCCACGCAGTCGCTCTGGGAGAAGCTGCAGAACCAGATCAACAGCAACCCCAACTGGTGGGAGCTGGCGGAATACCAGAAAAAGACCGGCTATTATAAATAACCGGCACACAAAAACTCCCGGCTGAGTTCTCTCAGCCGGGAGCCATACAGACGCAATAGGAACAGGCAGCCGACAGGCACGCACGGCTGGCTGGCTGCCCCGCAACGGTATGAGAAAGTGATGATTTCCCACCCGCGATCATTGTGCCTGATATTGTATCCCGCAGAGGCGTTGGCCTCTGCGGGATTTTTGTATAAAGAAAACCACCGGCAATGCCGGTGGTACCAAAAAGCTTTAGCTATGCATAGAAAAAATATCCTCCTTTGATAAAATGAAGATGGTCTGCCAACCAAGAACAAAAAATCAAAGGAGGAATCAAGTCCAAATGAAACTTGATGTCAGTAGTTTAGCACACACGAAGTGGGAATGTAAATATCATATCGTATTCGCACCGAAATACAGGAGACAGATCATATACGGAAAGATCAAACAGGATATCGGACAGATGATCAGAAAGCTGTGCCAATATAAGGGTATCGAGATTCATGAAGCGGAAGCGTGCAAGGATCATATCCATATGCTCGTATCCATACCTCCGAAATACAGCGTATCGCAGATTATGGGATATCTCAAGGGAAAGAGCAGTTTAATGATCTACGAAAAGTATGCAAATCTCAAGTATAAGTATGGAAACCGGCATTTCTGGTGCCGGGGATATTACGTCAGCACAGTGGGACGAAATAGGCGCGCAATAGAGGAGTATATCAAAAATCAACTTCAGGAAGATTACACAGACGACCAGCTTAGTATCAAGGAGTTCGTAGACCCGTTTACGGGTGAGCCGGTAAGAGGAGGCAAATAAACAAAAGCCCCTTTAGGGGCAGCCCGGGAGAACTGCGCGGTTGGCAGACTTTTCGACGAGCCTATAGGCTCAGCCCGGGTCATGCCCCAAGGGGGCTAGTGCAAACCACCGGCACGGCCGGTGGTTATGATTGCGCCGCATGGTGGGCGGATGCGGCGTTTGTGTGGCGCAGACCTACGTGGATGCGTAGTCAGCCCATAAAGCCGCACACGTCGGCACGACGCGCCTTACCGCTGGCGCGTGTTAGCTGTCCGCTGCGGCTGCTGTTCGATGTGGTCAATATCCTTCTGCATGATGGCTGCCGTCTCCGAGATCTCCTTGCATTGCTTGAGCTTCCAGCGCTCTTGCCGGATCTGCTGATTGACCTGCGCAAGCTGTTCATAGAGATCCGCTTTTTCTGCCAGCAAGGCTTCGCGTGGAATGCCGCAAGTATCCAGGACCTCTTTTGCATCGTCATATTCTGCTTTTCTCGGTTCAAATCCGGCGAAGGCAGCTTCTGCTGCCAACGCGTCAAAGAGCTTCTTGTGTTTTTTCTTGCGGACGTTCAGAATCGTGCGCTGCTTGGCAAGCTGTGTGACCTCATTCTCTGCCTGCTGCAAGCAGGCGGTCAGATCATCTGCCGTGGTGATATTGTTCTCTTGCAGGAACTTCAGACGCGCTTTGTAAACATCAGCCTTCATGATCTCTTTTCGCAGGTGCGGCGTCATACGTGGTGGACACTGCCGTTTTTCAATTCGACCGAGCAAATAGCAGTAGTGATAATACAGTGCAAGGAATCCTGTGTACTTTGGATGTGGGCGGTATGACGGCGGCTTTGGCCTTGGCGTGAAGGCAGGTTTTCTTCCAGCTTCGATTTGCTCCAGATTGCCCAGAATGGCCTGCTCGATACGTTCTTCCGAGAAATCAGGATTTCTGCGTTCCGGACACATGAAATGTTCCTGCCCGCGTAACCGAAATCCAAGGCGTTTGCCGTGATGGATCTCGTAGCCTTTATGCTCCATAAGCATAAAGAAGTGTCCGAGGTCGTTGGCGTCCTCGATGGTATCACGCAGATCCGCTTCCAACATGGAACGGAATGTCGGCTGGCCCTTTTTCTGACGCAGCCACTCCGCATAGCTGACAGCTTTCTTTTCATCGCTTTCCAGAATGATGCTCAAACCATGCGCTTTGCACAGCCGATCTGAAATGCCGCGAATCTGCCTGTAGTAATTCTCGCGGGTGCTGTGATACATTTTCCCGGTGACGGCATTGACCGAGTTGAACACAATATGCGAGTGGATATGCGTCTTGTCTACATGGGTCGCAATGACGGCTTCGTATCCCGGCAAATGCTCGGCTGCGAACTGCCTGGCGATCTCATGTGCCAGCTCCGGTGTAATCTCGTCCGGCTTGAAAGACTGGATGATGTGATAGCACTGCCGTCCGGCGATCTTGCCAAGGGCGCGCTTTGTGTCCATCATCTGTTGCGCGGCGTAGCCGGGATCGCAGCGGACATAATCGGTCAGCAGTTGCTCGTTCGTTTTAGCAGGATACGTGATGTAATCGATCGCCTGCTGCAAGCCGCCGTTCCGGTACAGAATCTTTGTAACCGCCATTACCGTTTTGCAACCTCATACAGTAGACCATAGACCTCGTCCAGCATCCGTAACGCTCGCGTAGTTTCTTCCCGACTGGCAAATCCGGCGTTTGCTTTGCGGGCGATCTGGTTGATGTTGTTGCCGATCTGATGGATTTCAGTGCGCAGCGCTTCCAGCTCTGCGGACGGTCTGGGTTTGAGATCATATCCGTTCAGCAGCCTGCGCAGGTACGCGGTTCGTGTCAGACCGCAGGCTTTGGCATTCGTGATCAGCTTTTGGGCTTCATTGGTGCTCAGCCGCAGACAGATTCTGTATGGTTCTTCGTTCATCCGTTCTCCTTTCCTCCGCCAAAGGGCGGCATATTGGGGTCAGGGTTCTCCCTGCAAGTGCCGGTTTGATATCAAACGGCGATGCTTGCGCTTTTCTTGCGCGGCAAGAAAAGCCTAAAACGCAGCCTGATCCTCATTCCGTTTAGAAGAATTTATTGATTTTCATTTTGTACAAGCCATGAAATCCAAAATTTTTGCGCTTCGGATGCCGTAGTCGCTACATTAGTCGCTATGCCGGCTCGAAAGTTGATTTTTTGCTTTGTGTAGTCGCTACAATAGTCGCTACGGCAGCGATTCAGGCGGCATTGCCCGGCAGCAGGAGATTTCTGGCAGCGGTTTTCATTTCATTTGCTTTTTCCACGCGCAGGTTTTCGCCGCCAAACAGAATCGGGGCGCAGATTTCCAAGATCCTGTCATAGATGCGGGCGTGCGCAAGATCGTCTGGGTGCTTGAGCGCATCCAGCGTCAGATTTGTTGTGACGACCAACGGTTTGCGGCTTCGGTATCTGGCATCGATCACGGCGAAGACTTGTTCTAATGCATATTCTGTTCCTCGCTCTGCACCAAGATCATCCAGAATCAGAAGATCATAGGCATTCAGACTGGCAAGAAAGTCAGCACGCTCAGAGCCGAACAGTCCCGTCATACGATTCAGAATTGTTGGGAAGTTTGTCATCAGAACCGGCACGTCCTGCTCCAGCAGCGCGTTTGCAATACACCCGGCAAGAAAGGATTTTCCGGTTCCCACATCGCCAAACAGGAGCAGTCCAATATTTTTCCGTGCCGCATCCTCCCAATGTTCCACATAGCGCTTGGCTTTGGCAGTCAGCCCTGGCGTTTTTCCGTTATCGTTGGCAAACGTGCAATCGTAGAGGCGGCGATCCTGTAACCCATGTGCTTTTCGCCGCTGAATGCGTTCCAGACGCTCCCGTTTTTCTTCTGCCGCTTTGCGCTGTTTTTCCGCAGCACTCTGGCAGGGGCACAGGCAGCGTGGTCGGAGAAAACCTGTCCCGCCGGGAGCAGGAATGACCGTTTGCCGCAAGCCATGACAGGTCTTGCAGTGCAGCAATCCATCAGCGGGATCGAGATACTCATCATCTCGCTGTATCTGCGCAGCTGCATTTGCCGTCAAAAACGCATGGACTTCTTCTGTAATTGGCATCATACGACATCTTCCTCCGTTACTTCGTAAGTTCGGATATTTGTCCGCGCGCACTTCTGTTCTCTAATCTCTTTATCTCTATTCTCTGGTGGACAAATGTCCGCTTTTGCGTCGGGCAGGAGCTTCTGCGCTTGTAAACGCAGCCGTTCCCGGCGTTTTCGCTCCGCTTCGGTGGAGGATCGCCCGACCAGCATCTGAATATCCGGCATATAGTACGCACCATCGGTCAGCAGCTCGACAAAGCCGAGTTTTAGGAAGATTTGCAGCGCGCGTTCTACGGTGCCGATCTGATGGCGGGTAAACGTTGCGATGGTCTGCGGCGTGTGCGGCAGATTTTCATGCAGCAGGAGAACTCCGTTGTGCTTGAGCGACATCAGGTACATTTTAAGCAGCAAATTGGAATACAGAATTCCGTCCGGCATTACTTCCAGAACAACCATCCGTTCACTGGAGAAGAAATTTTCCTTGAGCTTCATGTAGTAGTATTTTTTGTTTTCTGACATAAACACTCCATTCTTTTGAAATTGTTTCCGCCGTATTTGCAGCTCGCGCCCCGGCGATGGGGAACAGCGCGGACAGAGCTTGGCAGCTCTCACAGCTCGTGGAAGGGGTCTTGACTGCTTGCAACCCCAACTACGGCAGCCTGTCTTACGTGCAGGCCAGACGTTGTGTGTCCAAGCAGATTGGGCGGCATGATGCAGCCCGCCAAGGCTGCCCACGGTGCGTCTCCCGCTCGCCGGAAACTCGATGCCTCCGGGTCTTCGCGCGCGCCGTGCGCTTTTTCCCAACCTGCGGTGTTGTCCGCGTTGCTGATATAAAATTGTCAAGGTACAAAGGGGAAAACATCTCCCTACTATCCCTCCCGAAAAAACAGCCATGTGAATACCAATTTGGCGAAAAAAGCTGCACAAATTTTTTGAACGAAGCTATAGAACAAATCGAATGAATCCTAAATATAGGAATCAGAAATAATATAATTATTGATATTATACGAAATAATCTTATAAAATCGGACTTTTTTCGATGTGTCGAAATGCTGACTGCCTTTTCTTAAAAGACAATATAAACAGCGCGGTGTAGCCTGTTTTTCAGGCCGCCCCGCGCTGTTTTACAATTTCATATAAGAGAACTGAGAGCATTATAATATCTGCTGGCGTTCTTTGCTTTGATCATGTTTCTGACTTTTCCGGAGCCGCAGACCGCTCCGATTTCCGGAGCACAAACTTCGCCTTCTCCGGCGGATATGGTGCATCTTGTGCGCTGCAAACAAAAACATCCGTCACACAGCCGGTTTTCTCCGCATTCCGATTGCCAACCGGAACGACCACAAAATCACCGACTGCAAGCGGCAAGCCGCCGGTCAGATAGGCGTATGGACTTCCGCCGTCTTTGAACTGCACCTTGCAGAACTGATAATATCCGCCGCCATTACCCGAAGGCACAGTCTTTTCATAAAAATCTGTCCAAGGCTTGGATTCTTCCTCCGGTTCCTCATCTTCGTCATATTCTTCTGGTTCTTCGGATTCCTCCGGCAGACGAACTGACGCCCAGTACGGTTCTATTTCTTCAGCAAAATCAATTTTCGGCGTACTATCGTTGCTGAAATAATTGTAGAGTCGGTTCGTATCGTCCAGAAGTTCCTGCAAATCATTGTCTTTCCCGACGCGGCGTTCCGGCGGCAGATTGTCGAGTAGATTTCTCCAGAACGAACCGAGACGCTTCTCGGAAATCTCACCGATTTCCACAAACATCACCTGTTTTGCACACAGGGCCTGATAAACGTTCTCACCCAGCGTCGGCTGAAACTCATTCCAGAACGCGCGCAAAAGATAGCGCATACTCTCGTCAATTCTCTGCGTTTGAAGCGCGGCGGAGATCACATACAGAGCAAGGTGCATCGTGCGGATGGCCTGATCTTCACGCTCCCCCTCCAGATGTGCAAGGCCGCGATACATCCAGTTGATAAGGTCAGAGACGTGATCGGCAAACCCTGCTGCAATCTCGGCACGTTTCTGCTCGACGGCAGCATTGGCACGTCTGCGCTTTTCGTTCGCTTCGATCTCATCACCGTAAGCATACTGGTACCACCGCTGCCACTCGGCACCCTTCAGCTTGCCGTCGCCGTTCTTGTCAAATCGTTTCTGCGAACCGTAGAGCATGAGCTGCACCTCCAATTGCTTGAGCTGTAAATCCAGTGTAGCACATCCCACGTCCGATACAAGGGACTTTTTGCAAATTCATTGACAAATAATCCAAAAATCCGGGATTTGGTTGTCACAGATTCAAGCGCGTGGTATTATAAAAGAAACGGCACAAAAGAAAGAGAGGGCGCTTTTATGGCAGACAATCGAAAAGAGCAGGAGCGGGACGAGCTGCACCGCACGATCTGGGGCATTGCAAACGATCTGCGCGGGAGCGTGGACGGCTGGGATTTCAAGCAGTATGTGCTCGGCATGCTGTTCTACCGTTACATTTCCGAGAACTTTGCAAACTATATCAACGACGGCGAGCGCGAGGCGGGCGACACGGATTTTGACTACGCCCGGCTTTCTGACAGCGACGCGGAGCAGGCCAGAGACGATCTTATCAAGACCAAGGGCTTTTTCATCCTGCCGAGCCAGCTGTTTTGCAGTGTCCGCAGCCGCGCACCGCTGGACGAAAATCTGAACGAGACGCTGGAAGCGGTCTTTCAGGCGATCGAGGACTCCGCCAAGGGCAGCGACAGCGAGGCTAATTTCAGCGGCCTATTTGACGACATCGACGTCAACAGCAACAAGCTGGGCGGCACGGTCGCCGAGCGCAACAAGCGGCTGGTCAAGCTGATGAACGGCGTGGGCGATATGAAGCTTGGCGATTACCGCGACAATACCATCGACGCCTTTGGCGATGCCTATGAATATCTCATGGGCATGTACGCCTCCAATGCGGGCAAGAGCGGCGGCGAGTATTTTACGCCGCAGGAGGTGTCCGAACTCTTAACGCGCATCGCTGTGGCCGGAAAGACGGAGGTCAACAAGGTCTATGACCCCGCCTGCGGTTCCGGTTCTCTGCTTCTGAAAGCAGCAAAAATTCTCGGCCCCGGCAACATCCAGCAGGGCTTTTATGGGCAGGAGATCAATATCACGACCTACAACCTCTGCCGCATCAATATGTTCCTGCACGACATTGACTACGACAAGTTTGACATCGCCCACGGCGACACACTGGTCAGCCCCCAGCACTGGGACGACGAGCCGTTTGAGACCATTGTCTCGAATCCGCCGTACTCCATCCGCTGGGAAGGCAGCGACAACGCAACGCTCATCAACGACCCGCGCTTTTTGCCTGCCGGTGTGCTGGCCCCGAAGTCGAAGGCCGACCTTGCGTTTATCATGCACAGCCTTTCGTGGCTGGCGACCGACGGCACGGCGGCCATCGTCTGCTTCCCCGGCGTCATGTACCGCGGCGGCGCGGAAAAGCAGATCCGCAAATACCTGATCGACAACAACTTCATCGACTGCATCATCCAGCTGCCGGATAACCTGTTCTACGGCACGACGATCGCGACCTGCATCATGGTGCTGAAAAAGTCCAAGCGCGATAACCATACGCTGTTTCTGGACGCATCCAAGCAGTGCGTCAAGATCACCAACAGCAACAAGCTCACCGAGGACAACATCCAGACGATCCTGACCGCGTATCTGGACCGCGCCGACAAGCCCCACTTTGCCGCCCTCGTCCCCAACGACAAGATTGCCGAGCAGGATTATAACCTCTCCGTCTCCACCTACGTCGAACAGGAGGACACCCGCGAGGTCATTGACATTCAAAAGCTCAACGCCGAGATCGCGCAGATCGTGGCGCGGGAACAGAAGCTGCGGGAGGAAATTGATAAGATCGTGGCGGAGATTGAGGGAGGAAACGAAAATGAATAAAAAAGAATGGAACGTAATTCAAAAAGAACTTAACAAATACCTTCCGAAGGGCGTGTCACTTCGCTATGACGGCATAATTAGCACAAAATTCCCGGAAATTCGCCCTGTCGGAGCACCAGAAACGTATTATACAGATCCCGACTATGACAAAGGCTCCATATTGCGAATTACTGTAGGACCGTTTGACACAGACAATCCAGAAGAGATGAACATCTGTACCAAACACCTCGCAGACGAATTGGGCGCTTTAGAGTACGACGTTTTGAATCATTCGTATGGTTCTGTTTATGAGGATCAGGTATTCTATCATATTTCATTCAAAAAACCTCTTACCTATTTGACAGATGAGGAGGACTAGCCCGTGAGCAAATTAGAAGAATTGATACAAAAGCTCTGCCCTAATGGTGTTCCTGTCAAAACGCTAGGGGAAGTTGAAGATCAAGGGATTCTTACCCTTGGCCGTGGAAAAGTTATTAGCAAGGATGAACTCAGGAACTGCCCTGGTGACTATCCAGTCTACTCGAGTTCTGCAAATGGGGACGGTGAAATCGGTCGGTATGGAAAATATATGTTTGATGATGAACGAATTACTTGGAGCATAGATGGCGGCGGCAAGCTGTTTTATAGGAATGCAGCTCGATACTCAGTAACGAACGTCGGCGGCTGGATTAAAGTAAACTCAACAGCACTACACACAAAATTTCTGTACTATACGCTCATCAATCAATGGTCAAAAATGAAATTTGACTATACAAAAAAGGCACATCCATTCCAGCGCCATGCTTGACCGTCTGAACGCCGATTTGGAAAAAGAGCAGGCCGACATTGTCAGCCTGCTCAAAACCGGCGCGCTCCCGGAGGACGCCGTAAATTTTAATTCCGGCACGGAAAATATCGAAAGCACACGGGTCGATGTGGGCATCGACCCCTATGAAACTGAAATTGTCCAAGGTGCGGCGCACCGAAAGGACAAGGTTTTCCGTGTCAGTGTTATCAGCAGCGAACCTTGACAACCAACTTCCGAAGCTGATGCGGGACGTGTGAGGTCAGCAGCGGGCAATGCGCGTCCTGTGGAAAACAGATGGCGAACATCCCCGGCTGCATGGAAATCACAAGCTCCGGTTGTGAAAGCGGCGCGGTTTGCGCGTCGTTTTCTGCGTCATAATCTGACCACGATGCAACATTTTTTACGTTTGAAATGGCAAGCTGTTCATCAGCTTCAAGCGCGACGTGAATATCAAGGTAGTCGCGGTGCGCTTCCGCAGTCGGTATGGAAGTCTGCTTCAGCATTGCTTCTATCGCGTTGCAAAATACGTCCTCACCGCAGATGATGTGTTTTCCGGGTTCAATGGACGTCAGCGGCGTGACTTGCAGCCAGCGAAGCGCTTTGTCCAGATTGTCGCTGATCCCAAAATAGGATGGCAGGTTTTCAAGTGTGTCCAGAATCATATGTCAGCTTCCTCATTACAGCTTATCCAGTGTATCAAACGCAATGGTTTCATCCTCCAGCTCAAGTTCAATGACGCAATATGGGAAATCCGAGGGACGTTCCGGAAGATCGACAAACAGGCGGGAGACACCGCTGACCGACGGCGGTTTCTGCGTAAAATGCAGGCTCTCGCCGGTCTCCAGCAGGCGCGCCGCTTTTACCGGCGTGTTGATGCAGGGCAGATGCACATAGGTACGGCCATCCATGATATGCGCATACAGACGGTAGGGGCGGCTTGTAAAATAGCACCAGCGGATATCATACGGATAAACCGGCGTCAGCGACGTTGCATAGAATGCGTCGCCATTGCGTCTGACATGGCCGCCCACCTTTCGGAGAATTTCCGCACTTTGCTGCGGAATCATGCCGCTGCCGTCCGGACCGACGTTCAGCAGATAATTTCCGCCGCGGCTGTTGACGCGGACAAGAATGTCAAGCACCTGTGCAGGGCTTTTCCAATTCTGATCATCCGCCTTATATCCCCAGCTTCCGTTCAACGTTGCCGGAACCTCCCAGTCTCCGGCGAAGGGGAGCGTCGGGATAAAATTATCCGAGGTGCTCATATACTCGCCAAGACCGTTCCCGATGCGGCCACTGACGATGCAATCAGGCTGAAGCGCTTTGACAAGATCATAGATGCCGCGGCTTTGCTCTGCCGTCATGCTCATGGGCGTGTCAAACCACATCAGTCCAAGTGAGCCGTACTGCGTGAGCAGCTCGCGCAGCTGCGGCAGGCATTTGTCATGGTAATACTGCGCGTAATTCTTTTCAGAATCCGGCTTTCCGTAGCCAAGACCGTTCGGCTCGTCCCAATCCTGCGCCTGGGAATAGTAAACGCCAAGCTTAATCCCGGCCATGGCACACGCCTCTGCAAGCTCCAGCAGCGGATCGCGTCCAAAGGGGGTTGCGTCAACAATATTATACCTTGAGCAGGCGGAGCGATACATGGCAAAGCCGTCATGGTGCTTGGCTGTATAGACAAGATACTTCATACCGGAATCTGCGGCAAGCTGCACCCACTGTCTGGCGTTAAAGTTCTCCGGGCAAAACGACGCCGCAAGCGCCCGATAGCTTTCCACTGGAATCTCCAGATGACGCATGATCCATTCGGACACATTGTCTGTTCTCCGGCCGTTCCATACGCCGCCAAGCATGGATTACAGACCCCAGTGCACGAACATACCAAGCGCGGCGTCTTTCCACCATTTCTGTTTGCAGTCTTTCATTTGTCGAGCCTCTTTCTCAGCAATAGGTTTCGATTGCAACGTGAATCATTGCGTCTGCCTCGGCGACAATGGGCAGATCCGCTGCCGTAACGCCACGAAGCGGCCGGCGAGCAGTACCGACATCTACGCCGTTTCTCCGCAGAATTTCTTTCATAACGGCATACAGATTTGCTTTTGCTTCGCACATTTTATAGATGATGCGGCAGACCTCGTTTTGAATCAGACGCGCCTGTTCCATTTGGCCGTTCTGGAACAGCTCGTAAATTTTCAGATACAGCTCCGGCATTACTGCATAGGTTCCTCCGATGCCGCCGCACGCACCTGCGGCAAGTCCGGAAAGAAGCTGCTCGTCCGGGCCGTTAAAGACGACAGTTTTGCCGTGCCCCTCATCCAGCCACATCTGGATATCCTGCACGGGCATGGAGGAATTTTTCACGCCGGCAAGACGCGGATTTTTCATCATTTCCCGCAGCAGAGAAACCGTCAGTGCCGTTCCGGCCAGCTGCGGAATGTTGTAAATAAAGAAATCGGTCTCCGGGGCGGCGTCGGAAATGGCGTTCCAGTAGTCTGCGATAGACGATTCCGGCAGGTGAAAATAGATCGGCGGGATTGCAAAAATCGCCGCAGCGCCATGCGCCTGTGCGTGAGCAGCAAGCATTCGGCTCTCTTCTATGCTGTTGCAGGCGACGTGCGCGTATACCGGAAGCTGCCCGGCCGCCTCCTCAATGACGGCTTCCAGAAGCAGCTTGCGCTCCGCAGCCGTCTGGTAGATGCATTCGCCGGAAGAGCCGCCGACATACAGTGCCTGTACGCCTTTGTGGATCAGATGCCGTGTCAGCTTCCGCGCGCGGTCAGGGCTGATGCTGCCGTCCTCTTCATAGCAGGCATAAAACGCGGGTACAATTCCGTGATATTTTTCAGTAGTGTTCATGGATAATGACTCCTCTTTCTTGTGCGGTTTTTCAGCGCCCGGCAATTGCCAGCCTGCGCTTATACACTGGGCGCGCCCTCCCACAGACGGTGCCTGTACAGCACGGCGTCGCCCTTGATTCCATAGATGGATGCGCGGCAAAATCGCAGCGTCAGACAGACAGGACGGCCATCCAGCGCGGAAAACGGCTTCGCGAAGAGAAGCTGAAATTCACCGTCAGCGCATTTTTCCATCCGGAAATCCGCTTCGGAAAAGCCATCGCATGCAGCGCCGTTCCACTGCTCACGCAGCTCACAGCGAATAAAGCTCTCTGCGTCAAGATCGGCCAGTAAAAATAGCGTATCTCCTGTGAAGCACAGTCTTGTCGTTGTTAAAAGGCTCTCTCGCTCCGGTCTGTTCTGCTGGTAGCAGGCAAAATGGTCTTTCTGAATCCATCCGCGGCCAAGCGATGCCTCGCGATAATCGGTGTGACGGCCATTTCCGCCCATGTAATAAATGTACAGCCGGTCCTGCGTCTCGACTGGCGGCGAGGCATAGATGCAGCCACAGTCAAATGCGCCGTCCGGATACTCTCCGGCTCCACGCGGGATGAACGGCTGCCGCTCCGCTACGGCGTCAAACACGTCTGGCGTGACTGCGTAGTAGAGCTCACAATCCACCGTGTCAAAATCCGGCGCGTCCCGATCACCCTCGTGAAAGATTGCCGCAAGCCCGAGATACAGTCCCTGATATGGGAAAACCGGCATTGCATAGACCTGATGTGAAAAGCCGCTGCCTCGTAAAATCTCACGCGGTGCGGACCAATGCAGGAAATCCTTACTCTCGCAGCTGGTGATGACCCGAACGCCGTCGCGCCAGCAGCGGGTCATGACCCGATAGGTATTGGTGTTCGGATCATAAAAGGGGAAATTATGGCTGTCGCCCTGTGGGTTGTACGCTGGCCATGGCTGCATTTCTCCCCAGTTGACGCCATCCGCTGAAAAATTCACTGCCATATAGCCGGGGCGTCCGTCGGAAAAATCCATTTTTGTAACGAGCTTATACCGGCGCTGCGGATCGGAATCCCATACGTCAAGCATAACGCCGGTGCCATGCGCATAGCGGAACAGAAGATTGTTGTCTCGGCTTCCCTCAAACAGCACCTTTCCGAGAGCAGGCTTTTCCCAGTGAATTCCATCTGCGCTCTGCGCATAGGCCAGCCCAACCTGCCGGTCAGACCGGGGCGTATAATGCGTATGCGCTCGCGTCTGCTTTGACGTGGACGCGGAGTCCGCATCCTCCAGGAACAGCGTGTAATAACAGCGATACAGCCGCGCCTGCGGATCATACAGCACATTGGGATAGCCGTTATCATAGCGAACCTCCCAGCGCTTCGGCGGGACGGCAAAAAACTCTTCTGTAAATAATGCGCCGTTTTCCGTATCCTTGTGGATGGGCTGCACATGGAGGCTGGCATTGCGCACACCCTGCGGCTGAATCAGCCGGCGGTCAAGGAATAAATGTGTTTTCATTCCGAAATTCCCTCGTTGTAGAGATGGCAGGCAACAAGGTGGCCGGAATCGCCGCATTCCTGCAGCTCGGGCGCGATTTCCCGGCAGATCTGCATACAATGTCTGCAGCGCGTACAAAACGCGCAGCCTTTCGGCTTGTTGATAGGGCTTGGAACTTCACCCTCAAGAATTTCGCGCTTCAGCGGCTGGTGAATATCCGGAATCGGAATGGCCGATAACAGTGCTTTTGTGTATGGATGCAGCGTATGGGTGTACAGCTCATGCGCACTGGCCAGCTCTACGATTTTGCCAAGATACATGACCGCGACCCGGTCACTCATATACTGCACGACAGACAGGTCGTGCGCGATAAAAATATAGGTCAGTCCAAGCTCCTGCTGGATGTCTTTCATCAAATTCAGCACCTGCGCCTGAATTGACACATCCAGCGCGGAGACCGGCTCATCACATACCAGCACGTCAGGCCGTACAGAAAGCGCTCTGGCGATGCAAAGCCGCTGACGCTGACCGCCGGAAAACTCATGCGGGAAGCGCATCAGATAATCCGGGCGAATGTTGACAAGGCGCAGTGCCTCTTCTATCATTTCCTGACGCTTCTCCGGGTCTTTGTAGCCGTGTACCTTCAGTGGGTCGGAGAAAGAGTCGTACACACGCTTGATTGGGTTCAGCGCAGAATATGGATCCTGAAATACCATTTGTACGCGTTTGCGGAACTGGAACAGCTCCTGCGAATTGAACTTCATGATATCCTTGTATTTTCCGTCAAAATTATAAAATACCTCGCCGCCGGTTGGATTCTCCAGCCGCATGATGGATTTTCCAAGCGTGGATTTTCCACAGCCGGATTCGCCGACGATTCCAAGCGTTTCCCCCTGATATACCGTGAGGCTGACGTCGTCAACTGCTTTCAGGTCGCCGATATGCCGTTTGAATACGCCTTTTCTGACCGGAAACCATGTCTGCAAATGCCTGATCTCAAAAACAGCCTGCTTTGCTTGCTCGTTCATTCAGTCCACCTCCGGATATTCGTTGAAGCGAATGCACCGAACCTGGTGTCCCGGTGCGATTTCATACATCGGAACGTCGGCGGCGCGGCAGGCCTCGGTGCAGAATTCACAGCGGTCGGCAAACTCGCAGCCGGTGCCAAGCTCCGCGGGATTGGGCGTCGCGCCTGGAATTGTCTGAAGCCGTTCGCCGTCTGCCATACCGAGCACCGGCACGGAGCGCATCAGCGCCCGCGTGTACGGATGACTGCCGTGGTCGAATATATCCTCCAACGTTCCGTACTCTACGATCCGTCCCATATACATCACGCATACCTCGTCCGCCATTTGTGCGACAAGTCCCATGTTGTGTGTGATTAGAACAATTGTCTTTCCGTCTTTTTCCTTAAGCTCTCGAAGAATCTCCATAATCTGCGCCTGAATGGTGACGTCAAGCGCGGTTGTCGGCTCGTCGCAGAGAATGAGCTCGGGATTGCAGATCAGCGCGATTGCAATGGCAACGCGCTGCTTCATGCCGCCGGAGAACTCAAACGGATAGCAGGACATCCGCAGCTCCGGATCCGGGATGCCAAGCTTTTTAAACATCTCAAGCGCTTTTTGATAAGCTTCTTTTTTCGAGCATCTGGTGTGCTCCCGCAGTCCCTCAATTACCTGATCGCCGACGCGGTAGACGGGGTCAAGTGCGGACATCGGATCTTGGAACACCATCGAAATCTGTGGGCCGCGCAGCGCGCGCATTTCAGGCCCATGGTTCTTTTTGAACTGATCAATCCGCTGTACGCTGACAGAGCCGTCGGCTTCCTTTTTATAAAATGCGATTTTTTCCGAGCTGACAACTGCATTCTTGCCCAGAAAGCGCAGAATGGAGTTCATCAGTACAGACTTTCCGCAGCCGGATTCCCCAACAACTGCCAAGGCTTTCCCGCGCGGGATGCAAAGCGAGATATCCTTGATGATCCGAACCTCTTTATGATCCTGCAGGAAGCTGGTGTTCAGTTTTTTGACTTCCAGAATCGTATCCTTGTTATTCATATCCATTCCTCACACCTGCCGTGGATCGAGAAGCTCTCTGAGCCCATCTCCAAAGAAATTGACCGAAAGCACGAAGATTGTCAGCAGCAGACCGGGAATCAGCCACAGCCACCACGTGTTCATCAGCGCGCTGAGATTCGTTCCGGCGTTGATAATATTGCCCCAGGTCGGTGTTGTATCGCCGACGCCGAGTCCCAGAAAAGACAAGCTGGCCTCTGATAGAATATAACCGGGGATGCTGGCTGTGACCGAGACGATGATCGGCGTCAGAATATTCGGAAGAATCTGCCGGAACATCACGTGCGTTTTTTTCATGCCAAAGGCCTCGCTGACCTTTACGTAGGTTTCGCTGCGAAGAGACAGAAACTCATTTCGCACAAGCCGCGCCGTGCTCATCCAGCCTGTAAACGTGAAAATTAAAATCAGATTCATCATGCTGCGGCCAAGCAGAGCAGCCAGAACCATGTTCAGAACCAGTTCCGGAAACGTCTGGAACAGCTCTGTGATACGGATCAGAATGCTGTCAACCTTTCCGCCAAAGTATCCGGCGACCGCGCCGATGATAACCCCGATGAGCGCGCTGGAAACGGCGCTGGTCACACCGATGAAGATGGAATACCGGCCGCCGACCATACACCGCAGGAACAGGTCGCGTCCAAGCTGATCCGAGCCGAACAGATGCCCTGCACGCGGGAGCGTTGCGCCCATGGACAGATCCATTGCCTTATAATCAAGCGTGGTAAATATCGGATAGAAAATACAGGAGAGCAGGATGAGCAGCATGATGATCATGCCGAGCACGGAAAGCTTATTTCGCAAAAATTTATGAAGCTGCCGGTTGAGCAGCTTGCGGTTGTAGGCATGGCGCAAAGATACATTCAGCGCCTGTGCGGATTCACTCATGCAGATCCCTCCTTATAAACCAAGTCTGACGCGCGGATCGAGCCATGCACTGATCAGATCCAGCAAAAATGATGCGACCAGAACGGACGCTGCAATTGTTAACGCAAGGATCATAATCACCGTATAGTCGCCCGAAACAACCGCGGACGTCATTTTTGAGCCGATGCCTGGCCAGCTGAAAACGCTTTCAATGACGACAGATCCGCTGAACAGCATGGAAATGCGGAATACCAGCACGACCAACACCGGACGCATGGCGTTCCGGAAGCCGTGCTTGAGATAAACTTTCCACTCGGGAATGCCTTTGCTGCGCGCCATCTTGATAAAATCCGAATTCATCACGTCCAGCATGGAGTTGCGCGCGTAGCGCATGACAATGGAGCACATGGAGATGGTAATGGCAAAGCATGGGAGAATCATATGCCGCAGGCCATCCACAAAATGGTTGGATGCATCTGCGGAATAACGACCTGTGGCCGGAAGCCAGCCAAGCTTGATCGAAAAAATCATCAACAGGACAAGTCCAATCAAAAACTGCGGCATTGCCTGACCCAATACGGCGAGGAACCGGCCGACGTAGTCAATTATGCCGTTTTGCTTGATTGCGGAGACAATACCGATTGTAATACCAAGAATCGCGGCCAGAAGCAGCGATACAGACGACAGCAGCAGTGTAGCCGGCAGGAAGTTCTGGATGATACTGGAGATTGACGAACCGGAAACAATCGAAGTGCCGAAGTTTCCATGAAGCAGCTGACCAAGCCAGCGAAAATACTGGATATGGATCGGGTCGTTCAGACCGTACTTTTCACGCAGCGCCTCAAGCAGCGCCGGGTTTGCCGCCATGTCTGGCGTGACAAGATAGTTGACCGGATCTGCGCCGGTCAGTTTGATGCCGCAGAAAATCAGCGCACTGATGATCAGCAGCATCGGGATCATCATGAGTAGTTTTTTTAAAGTATATTTCAGCATATGGTAGCCTCTTTCTGCGGCTGTTCTGCAAAAGAGAGGCAGAGGATGTTCCCCTGCCTCCCCAAGGTTCAGCTTTTGACAAAAAGTTATTTAATATACCACGACGCGAACTCCATGTCCACGCGATGGCCCGGGCAGCCGAGATCCGTGACGGATTCAGGAATTGCAACACGGCTGGTGTTCACATAGTTCATATAGCCGATGGTGACCAGCGGCACCTTATAGACCTTTTCCATTTCCAGCTTCTGCAGCGCCTGCTTGGCGGCAGTTACATCCTCGGGCTTGCTGGCGGACATCAGCGCAGCGATCGGCGCATCAAAGTCGGTATCGCCGCCATAGATGTTTTTGAATGTTTCGCTGGTGGAGGCGAACTCGGAATAGTAAACGTCCAGCGGGCCGGTACCCTTAAAGCCGATGTCGTAATTGCGGGTTGTGAACAGATCCGTCGTACCATCCTCGGACAGCGTGGATTCAACTTTCATGCCGATGGATTCCAGATAGTAGATAACGGCCTGAATCAGGTTCTTGGTGGTATCGTCCTTATTATAATAAAGGATACGCAGCGTGTAATCCCAATCCCATCCAGCCTCATCCAGCAGAGCCTTTGCCTGTTCGGGATCATAGCCCAGACCGTCGCCGCTGTTGTCGGGGTCGCTGATGGGAACGCCGGAGGTCTGTGCGGTGGCAGCGCCCTTGTACAGCTCAGCCAGCGCGTTCTGGTCAATTGCCAGAGCAATCGCCTTGCGGACATTCACATCCTGCATGGCGGGGTTTTCATTGCCGTCCGCGCCGCAGATGTTGAAGACGAAATAACGGTAGAACAGGTATTCGTTGTAATAACCGGTCAGGTCAGGATCGGCGTTTGCCACGTCCAGATCGCTTGCCGAGTTAAAGAATGCATAATCCGATGCGCCTGTCGTCACAGCGGTCAGCGCGCTGTCGGTGAAGTTAACAACGACATTTTCGATCTTGGGCGCTGTTCCGGTGTAGTATTCATTGAGAACCATCGTGTAATAGCTGCCAACGACCATTTCACCGAACTTATAATAGCCGCTGGTGACAGGCGCTGACCAGAAGTCGCACTGATAAAGCTCCAGAGGATCCTGATCCTCAAGGCAGTGCTTCGGCAGGAAAGAGAAGTTTGCAAGATTCTTCAGGAAGTAAGCGTAAGGAGCGGTCAGCGTAAAGGTAATGGTGTTGCCATCAACGGCAATGCCGGAGATGTGGTCGGCCGTGCCCTCAGTAAATTCCTGCGCGCCCTCGATGTAGCCGAAGCAGGAGGTAAAGGCGGAGGCAACCTGTGCGGCTTTCAGCGCAGTTTCGACGTTCCAGACAATATCGTCTGCCGTCAGCGCCTCGCCATCGGACCACTTCAGACCATCCTGCAGGACGAACGTATAGGTCATGCCATCGTCGGAGATGGTATAGCTTTCTGCCATGTCCGCCTCCCACGCTGTTTCAGTGGGGTTGGCAATCACCAGACTGCGATACATCAGGATGCACGGCAGGCGGAGGTTGTACCAGGGGAACTCCACCTTTTCGTTGCCGGCGTCCGCGTACAGATAAAGGGTCTGCGCGGCGTCAGCTGCCTGTTCGGGAGCGTCGGAGGAATCGGCTTCCTGCTGCTGGGTTTGCGCGGCGTCCGTGTCTGCCGGCGCAGCCGGAGTATCCGACGCTGCGGGAGCAGACGATGTGCACGCAACCATACTCAGAACCAGAGCGAGTGCAAGAAGCAATGGAATGATCTTTTTCATGTTTCGTCTTCCTTTCATATCCTTTGAAGTGAAATTTTGCTGTGTAAAATATTTTCTTCCAACTTGTTTATGAAAATTATTTTCACTGCGCTTTCATTGTAACTGCTTTTCATGGATTTGTATATTCATTTTCTCTACAAAAACGCCGCGTACTTTTTGTGTTTTTTGCGCAATTGCTTCTGACTTCCGGCACAAAAAGCCGGCTGAAGCCCATTTGGGCTTCAGCCGACAATATTACTGCGTATTTAGCACGTCTGACGCGCCAGAAGCTCACCAAGCATACTGTCCACCATGCACAGCATTCGCGGCAGATGGAATGGACCTTTGAAAGTGCTGCCCTTTGTCGACGGCTCTGTCGGCAGACCGTCCCGGCGCAGATACCCATACCATTCGCCATAGGTGCGATCACTGAAGTGCTGCTTGCAGTAGGCAAGCGCTGTGTTGAACCAGTCGAGGTAGGACTCTTTACCGGTATCACGGTACGCCATCAGAGAGGCAATCAGAATTTCATCATGCGGCCACCAGAGCTTCATATCGTGCTCATATGCCTCCGGCGGATTGCCGAGACAGTCAATGAAGTACAGCAGGCCGCCATATTGCCGATCCCAGCCGGCGTTGATTGCGTTGTTAAAGATGCTTTCCGCCGCAGCGTGGAGCTTCGCGCCCCTGCTGCCGCCGAGGTGATTTGCGTATTCCATCAAAAACCAGCTGCATTCAATGTCATGCCCCGGGTTGACAATACGTCCCTCTGTTACATCGTCCCAAAATTCGCCGTTTAGGCCTACGTTCTCCAGCGTACATTTCAGCTCCGGCTTGACGTGATATTGCAGAATCTGCTGGACGCATTCTGCCGCGTGACGGTCATATTCTTCCGTATTTGCGGGATCAACGCGGCGCAGAACACTGGTAATATTCAGAAAAATCATTGGATTTGCAAGGGTACGGCCACAGCGCGTCTCCGGAATACCTTTTGGACCAAGTCCGGTAGGATCCTGAATCAGGCCGTTATTCAGCTTATAAATCAGATGGTATGCGCTGCGTGCGCGATTGAGGCAGTCTGCATCGCCGGTTACGCCATAGTATTCCGCGTTTGCAATTGCGTAAAAGCCCTCAGAGAAGCAGTAACGGCGCTGCCGCAGGGGACGGCCGTCTGCCGTAACCTGAAAATACATACGGTTGCCTGCGGCGCGGTTTATGCAGCATCGCTCCATGAAATCCAGACAGCTTTTGGATGCCTGAAGCCATTCCTGTCGGACGCCATACTGCCGGCAGAGGTATGCAAAGATCCAGCCGCAGCGTCCCTGCATCCAAACGCTTTTATCCGTCGAATAGATCCGTCCGGTCCGGTCAAGGCAGGTATATACGCCGCCATGCTCCGCATCCATGCCATGCTTCAGCCAGAAATCAATGCAGAGCCTCAGCTCCTCCTGAATCCAGCTTCTTGTTTGTAAAAGTTGTGTTTGATCCATGCTGTTTTTCCTCCAAACGGTTATCACAGATGCAGCTTCGCAAGCGCTTCTGCAACATTTTCACGATATTCCTTTGCCCTTTCCGCATTGCACAGGCAGACTTCATTAAACAGGATATCCGCGACAAAAAGCTGTACCATCTTTGCAACCGTAGAGCCGATTTGCAGCGGGCCTTCATTCGAACCGCACTGCAAAATGATATCCGCACATCTTGCGCCCGGAGATTTCAGAAAGCGCGTAACCAGAATGGTTTTTACCTGTCGTTCTCGGGCCAGCGCAAGCAGGTCGGCCGTGTCGCGAGTAGCGCCGGAATAGGAAAACAGCAGCAGCACATCTCGCGGGCTTGCGGTTGACAAAACAATGGTCTGCAAATGTGTATCTTCCTGAAAAATGTAATTTGGGAATGAGGTAGAAAACAGATGCCAGACCTCCTTGGCGATTATCATGGAGCCGCCCTGCCCCATACAGAACACACGATCCGCATGGCTGAGCGCATCTGCCGCTTTTCGGTAGCACTCAAAGTCAATCAGCTCACTGGTTTGCTTGATTGCGGCGGTTTCGGCCTGCATGATTTTAAAAGCCATATCCTTGATGGTGTCGTTCGGATTGAAATTACCGGAGAAGAACATCTGGTCACTGTCATTGGACTCGGATGCTGCCGAGGTCGCAACAGCCAGGCGGAACGCGTTATAGCTTGGCAGATTCAGCTTGCGGCAAAATCGGGAGATCGTCGCGTCGCCGACACCGCAGGCCTCAGCCAGATCGGAAATGGACAGGTACTGTACTTCCTCCTGGTGCGACAGGATGTAATTTGTGATTTTCTTTTCTGACGCGGTAAATTGATAATAACAATTGCTGATGTCTGTGAAAATGCTTGGCTTGCTCATAGCTTCAGCTCCCAATCGTATCCAGAATCTGCTATGGAATAAGGTTTTTTCTTAATATAGCATGAATGAAAATTATTTTCAAGAGCAGTCTGCACGATTCCACACATACGCGGAAAGAACCGCTGCGCTGCTGACTCTGCTTCATGCAGCATCAGATAATCAGACAAGATAATGCAAAGAAAACCCGGCTGGTGCTTGACGCACCGGCCGGGTATCCCCCGCCAACGTTGCTACCCCTGTCAGAGGGCAGTAATCAGTGATTAGGGATATATATAATATTTACCTCCCGCCGCTGCCGGTGCAGCAGGAGATCGTCCGCATTCTGGACAGCTTCACAGAACTCACGGCAGAACTCACGGCAGAACTCACGGCAGAACTCACGGCGCGGCGGAAACAGTATGAGCATTATCGGGATGAGTTGCTGACGTTTGGGGATGACATTGTTTGGACTCAACTTAAAAATATAGCAACCTTTAAAAATGGAAAAGGGCACGAAAGAAAAATTGTTGAGGATGGCCCATTTATCGTTGTAAATTCGAGGTTCATTTCATCGGATGGCGTAGTAAAGAAATATTCCGAGATACAAATAGTTCCTTTGGTCAAAAATGATATTTTAATGGTCATGAGCGATCTACCAAACGGAAAAGCTTTAGCAAAGTGTTTCGTTGTTGATGCAGATAATACGTACACGTTAAATCAGCGAATCTGCGCGCTCCATGTGAAGGATACAGTTCAAGTGAATACATCTTTTTTATATTATTTTTTAAATCGTAATAAGCAACTTTTAAAACATGATAACGGTGTTGACCAAACTAATTTAAAAAAAGATGATATATTAGAAATCTTAGTTCCGGTACTTCCATTATCACAACAAATGAGTATTGTGTCTATTCTTGATAGCTTTTATGCACTCTGTACCAACCTAACTTCTGGACTACCCGCTGAAATTGCAGCTCGACAAAAACAGTATGAATACTACCGGGACAAGCTACTGACATTCAAGGAGAAAATGGAATGAAGACTGTAAATAAGAATAATGTCTGTGATGCATTTCATAATGAACTCCAACAGATCGAGAACTACATAGAAAAGTGCAATACTGTTTTTAAGGAAGAAGATTTGTTCCTATCATTTAGCTATGAGAATGCGATACTGATGGTTTATAAGGCGTTTGAGGTTTTCATTGAACGCTTACTAATTTCATGCTTGAATCACGACCATTCGTATTTTCAAGAAAAGCATGGAATAGTTTTAGGGAGACACATCAACGATGATGTTTGCGAATTTCTTATAACAAAAGGCGGATTTTTTGACTTTAAAGGATATAGTGGTCTCGTCAATACAATAAAGAACACATTAGGATCAGAACATAATCTTGTTGAGATAATAAAAGATTGTGGATTTGAGCCAACTATAAATCAACTATGTGCAGCAAGAAATTACGCAGCGCATAATAGCAGGCACTCTAAACAAAGTGCAAAAAAGGCTTTTGGATTACAGTCAATAAGTAGTGCGGGTAGCTGTTTGAAAAGGCAAAACCGTTTTTCAGCAATCGTCGATAATCTCAAACTGCTTGCCAATCATGTAAAAGATAACGATATTTATTAGGAGAAAAGGTGTAGCTATGTCCCAATTCAACATCATCTCCGCCGCAGCGGAAAGCACGGTCGTGGCGGAGTACACGCCGGATGCCTGCCGGTCGGACAGCTATCAGAGCGAGGCGGCGCTGGAGCAGGAATTTCTGCGGCTTTTGTATGCGCAGGGGTATGAATATCTGGAGATTCACGACGAAGCCGCGCTCATTGCCAACCTCCGCCGCCAGTTGGAGGGTCTGAACAACTACGCTTTCTCCGACAGCGAGTGGACGCGCTTTTTCAAGGACTGCATCGCGGGCGCAAACGACGGCATCTTGGAAAAGACGCGCCGCATTCAGCTTGACCATGTGCAGGTGCTGCGGCAGGACAGCGGCGCGTCCAAAAACATCTACCTGCTGGACAAAAAACACATCCACAACAATAGATTGCAGGTGCTCCACCAGTACGAGGAGACCGCGGGCAAGCACGACACGCGCTACGACGTGACCGTCCTCGTCAATGGTCTGCCGCTGGTACATATCGAGCTCAAGCGGCGCGGTGTGGCCATCCGCGAGGCGTTCAACCAGATCAAGCGCTACCAGCGCGACAGCTTCTGGGCAGCAAGCGGCCTGTTTGAATATGTCCAGATTTTCGTCATCTCCAACGGCACCCACACGAAGTATTATTCCAACACCACCCGCAGCAGCCACATCAAAGAGCAGGGCGAGGGACGGAACAAAACCAAAAAGACCAGCAACAGCTTTGAGTTCACCTCCTTCTGGGCGGACGGGAACAACAAAGTCATTGCCGATCTGGTGGATTTTACAAAGACGTTTTTCGCCAAGCATACGCTTTTAAGCATCCTGACACGCTATTGCGTGTTCACATCGGAAAATCTGCTGCTCGTCATGCGCCCGTATCAGATCGCGGCGACGGAGCGGATTTTGAACCGCATCGAGGTATCCACAACCTACAAGCAGTACGGCGGCATTGAGGCAGGCGGCTACATCTGGCACACGACGGGAAGCGGCAAGACGCTCACATCGTTCAAAACCGCGCAGCTGGCGTCGAAGCTGCCGTATATCGACAAGGTGCTGTTCGTCGTAGACCGCAAAGATCTCGACTATCAGACGATGAAGGAATACGACCGCTTTGAAAAAGGTGCGGCGAACAGCAACACCAGCACCGCCGTTTTGCAGCGGCAGATGGAAGACCCGGACGCGCGGATCATCATCACGACGATCCAGAAGCTTGATATTTTTGTGCGCAAAAACAAAGGCCACGCGGCGTTCCGGCAGCATTTTGTCATCATCTTCGACGAGTGCCACCGCAGCCAGTTCGGAGATATGCACCAAGCCATTACGAAGGCCTTCAAGAACTATCATCTGTTTGGCTTCACCGGCACGCCGATCTTCTCCGTCAACGCCGGGACGGGCAAAAATCCGGATCTTCGCACCACGCAGCAGGCGTTCGGTGACAAGCTCCACACCTACACGATCGTGGACGCGATCAATGATGGGAACGTCCTGCCATTCCGCATCGACTATGTGAACACGGTCAAGGAAAAGGATGACGTGAAAGACTCGCAGGTTCGGGCCATCGACATTGAAAAGGCAATGGGCGCGCCGGAGCGCATCCGCGAGATCGTCCGCTACACGCTTGAGCATTTTGACCAAAAAACGAAGCGCAACAGCTTTTATACCCTCAAGGGTCAGCGCATGGCGGGCTTCAATTCGATCTTTGCCGTCAGCTCCATCCCGATGGCGATGAAATACTACACGGAGTTCAAGCGCCAGCTGGCTGAGCAGCACCGCGACCTGACCATTGCGACGATCTTCAGCTTTGCTGCGAATGAAGACGATCCCGAAGATGCGCTGCCGGAGGAAGGCTTTGAGACGGACGCGCTGGACAAGACCGCGCGCGATTTTCTGGACGCCGCCATTCAGGACTACAACCAGACGTTCCACGTCAATTTTGACACATCGGCGGACAAGTTTCAAAATTACTACAAAGACCTGTCCCAGCGCGTCAAGGCGCGGGAGGTCGATCTGCTCATCGTGGTCAATATGTTCCTGACAGGCTTTGACGCGACAACGCTCAACACGCTCTGGGTGGACAAAAATCTCAAGATGCACGGCCTCATTCGGGCGTTTTCCCGGACGAACCGGATTCTGAACTCCGTCAAGACCTACGGCAATATCGTCTGCTTCCGCAATCTGCAAAAAGCCACCGACGACGCGATCGCGCTTTTTGGCGACCGCGAGGCCAGCGGCGTTGTGTTGCTCAAGGGCTATGATGCGCACTATGACGGCTATGAGGAAAATGGGAAAGCCGTTCCCGGTTACCGTGATTTGATTGACGAGCTATCAAGTGAGTTTCCGCTCGGCCAGCCGATCACCGGTGAGCAGAAGCAGAAGAATTTCATCAAGCTCTACGGCAATATCCTGCGGCTTAAAAATATCTTAAGCGCATTTGACCAGTTTGTCGGGCATGAGATTCTTCCGGAGCGGGATTTTCAGGATTACCAGAGCGTCTATCTCGACCTTTATCAGGCGTACCGCCCGAAAACGGATGGAGACAAAGAAAACATCAACGATGATATTACCTTCGAGATCGAGCTCATCCGGCAGGTGGAGATCAACATCGACTACATTTTGATGCTTGTCATGAAGTACCATGAATCGAACTGCAAGGACAAAAGCATCCTGGGAACCATCGACCGGGCGATTGACTCCAGCATCCAGCTGCGCAGCAAGAAAGATCTGATCCACGGCTTTATTAGTACGGTCAACGCCGCAACGGATGTTGACCGCGACTGGCAGAGTTATGTGCAGCAGCAAAAACAGCAGGAGCTGGAGCAAATCATCGCAGAAGAAAAGCTGAAGCCCGCGGAGGCGCAGCGCTTTGTTGCCAATGCCTTCCGCGACGGTGCGCTCAAAACGACCGGCACGGATGTTGACCAGATCCTGCCGCCCGTCTCCCGCTTTGGCGGCGGCAACCGCACGGAAAAGAAGAAAACGATCATCCAGCGGCTTGCGCAGTTTTTTGAAAAATACTTCGGAATTTAGTGGGTTCACGCCGACTTGCATTCCAGTACACTTTGGGGTATACTGCAAATAGAAAGACCAAACGGGGAGGTGTCAATATGTGCACGCGCAATCAAGCGTTTGAGATTTTGAAGATCGTCTATCACGCCTGTGATCCAATTCTAGGGCACAGCATCCACGATGCAATTTTGTACGGATCCTATGCCCGCGGCGATTTTACCGCAGAGTCGGATATTGACATTCTTCTGACCGCAGATTTGACGCAGGAACAGATCGCGTCGCAGCGGCGTGCGGTTTCTGGAGTAGCAAGCACACTCAGCCTTGACCACGACATCACGGTTTCTGTCCACGTTGTGCCACTGGCACAGTTCCGGCGGTATGCAAATTTCCTGCCGTTTTATCAGAACGTGCTGAAGGAGGGGATTCGCTATGCTTCCTGAACAAGCGATTGAAATCTCCAAGGTTCGCTTTGACCACGCAAAGGAATGTCTGCGGGACGCAAAGCTGCTGCTTGCAGGCGAAAGCTACCGCAGTGCGGCAAACCGTGCATACTATGCGATTTTCCACGCGATGCGCGCCGTTCTTGCGCTTGACGGCGTAGATATGAAGCACCACAGCGGAATCATTTCCGAGTTCCGGAAACGGTATATCAAAACCAGCGTGTTTGACATCAGCTTGTCTGGGCTGATTTCTGAGCTTTCTGATGTCCGTGAGGGTAGTGATTACAACGATTTCTTCATCGTTTCCAAGGCGGACACCGCCGAGCAGGTGCAGTCGGCAGAGACGTTTTTGACGGCGGTAGAAACCTATCTGCGGACAAAATATTGAGTCTGTACGTCACCTGACCCAAACCGTGACCCAGACTGGGCAAAAACACGATGGACGCAATGGAAAGAATCCTATAAAAGCAGAATTTTTTCATCTAAAATATTTGCGTATTATAATTAAAATACAGTAAAACACGAACGGATAGCTCTTGACGTGCATGGGGTCACAGGTTCGAGTCCTGTACTGTCCACCATCTAGTAGAACCAAAAAAGATATCTACGCGAAAAGCCCAGAAGTTTCAACGACTTCTGGGCTTTTTTGTGCCCATTTTTAGAAGCGTGACAAAAAGATGCCAAAATGGACTTTAGGTTCTATGTCAATAGTTGGGGTAGAGCCAAAAAGAAATAGTATTGGATCGTGTCGGAGCGAAAGCTCCGGCACGATTTCTATGTATTACAGAAGAGAATTCTTTTTCTGAAATTAGGGAAGCTACGCATACCGAAACAAACCCGCTTCAATACTTTTGTCTTGTTGTTGCAGCCCTCAATAAAACCATTTGACCAAGGTACATCCATAGAATTGAGGATCTCGTGAAACCAGTTGCGATATGCTTTTGTGCAGTCATAAAATTCAGACAGATCCATTATCTCAGCAGATTGTAACCAGTCTAACAGCTTCTGTTTTCTGTCAGCAGAGGACTTTGTGCGGATCACAGAAAGGAACTCGTTTTTGAGTCGGTAGGCGTCAGCGAGCCTGGGAGCGATCTCAAACATGAGGGAGAGCCTATTCATTTCTTCTTCGGTTAATTTCTCGATTGACTTTGAGAGCAGGGATCTGGACTTCTTGAAGTATTTCCGCAATCGTTTTGACAGTTTGGTTTGCTCTGTTTTTCTGACTCTCTCCATAGCCCAGTAAACCTGGCGAACAACGTGATATCTGTCAGCAACGATTACAGCGTTCTGGAAACAGATTTGCGCAACCCGCCGGAAATGAGGGTTCATGTCACAAACAAAGTATTTTACGCTTATTTTTTCCTACGTCATTCTTTGTTTTCGGGGAAGTCTTTCTTGTAAATCATTAAGCACAACCTTGACTTCCAAAAACCATCATCTTATCCATGGCCGCTCGACACATTGCACTTTCAGCTTGCAAGAGAATATCTGCGTAAACTTGACATTTCGATGTTCGAAGACAATCGGTACCGGCATGAACAATATCCGTATAAACATTAATTTTCGAAATACCACCAGAAATAGTATTACGGAAATCTTCATTGCTCAATCCAGAACCACCATGTAAAACAAGTGGACAAGAGACTTTATTTCTGATCTCTCTCAATAATGATAAATTTAAATTTGGTTCTGACTTGTAGGTACCATGAACAGTACCAATCGAAACTGCAAGAAAATCACAATCCGTCCTTTCTAAAAATTCTGCAGCAACCATAGGATCTGTATATTTAATTTCATCAACTGTACCGTCTTCTGCCTCAAGACCTCCAACGGATCCAAGCTCAAACTCAACATGCGCTCCCATTTGGTGTGCTATTTTCGAAACCCGTGAGGATATTTCTATATTCTCTTCATAACTTAAACGAGAACCGTCAAACATTACAGAACCAAATCCAAAATTCAATGCACTCATGATTGTTTCTTCAGAATAGGTGTGATCTAGATGGACTGCAACGGGTACAGAGGCGATATTCGCAGCCTGTAACAGCACCGGAGCAATCCATTCGAAACCTCCATACTGCTCTACAAGCCCTTGTGACGTACCAATAATCACAGGCGAACGTAAAGCCTCAGCTGCTTTAATGTACGCACGCACCATATGGTAATCAGTTGCGTTAAAATAGGCCACACCATAACCTTTTTTTTGAGCATCATCCAAAATCTCTTTCATTTTACAAAGCATATATATTCCTCCCGTTTAATTATGTTCAACTCTGAGCTGATGAGCCGACCACGCTTCAAATTTCTGTAATTCTACTGTAGAGAAATCCGCTGTGCAGGCGCCAAGCGTTGTTGTACTAATAGCTGCAATAGCATTTGCGAAGCATATACATTCTTTTAGACCAGCTCCTTCTGCCAATTTATGTAAAATACCCGCAACAAAATTATCTCCAGCACCAGTCGTGTCAATTGTTGATACAGGACATGCAGGCACATAAAACAATTCATTGCCCGTTGCAGCAATAACACCGTCGCTTCCGCACTTAACGACAATTGTCTTTACGCCTTGTTTCAAGAGTAATTTTACACCGTCAATAATATTGCTACAGCCTGTTATATCAATCAGTTCATCCCGGCTAGGTAAAAAATAATCGAGCTCACTTATTGCCCTAAACAACAGCTCTTTTGGCAGCATTTTTTTCCCGCTGGTCGTATCTGCCACGGTCACAACACCTTTTTCTCTCGCATAGTGAAGAATCTCTATAACAGGGTTTCCATCCAACCCAGGGAGCCCCCGTAAGCTTCCTAACGATAATATATTTGCTTGTTCAACTGCATGATAGATATGTTTTCCCAAACAAAAATCATTATTTCCGCCAGGTTGGAATAAGAACGTACGCTTTCCTGTTTCCGTTATTAAAACTACAGAAAAATCTGTTTTGCAATTATCAGCAATTTCAAGAGCAGTTGTGTCAATCCCTAAGCTACAAATCTTTTTGTACAGTATTTCGCCAATTGCATCATGTCCGATTCTTCCAGCAATTGCCACTTGGCTCCCCAATTTTGCCAATGTCTGTGCTTGGTTATTGGCGTCTCCGCCTGATTGTAATGAAATTTCATTAACAAAATGTGTATCTATGTCAAAATCAAAAGGCGTAGGCACACCGCGAACCAAAATATCTGCAACAATCAACCCTAAGCACACTATTCTTTTGTTCTTTGGTTTATCCATAATTCCGCTCATATTTCATATATCCATCCTCATACTAATATAGAATTAGGGGGAGCATTAGCCCCCCCTAACGAGACTATACAATTACTTAGGATTGATAACAGCCTGGATTTCAGGATCATCAATATTTTCTGCAGTAACAATGGCGCTGCCAGTATCAATAATGGCATGATTCAGATCTTCACCATTAATAACCTGCTGGAGGCCATAAACTGCCATGTAGCCCATCTTATAGGGATCCTGTGTGGATGTTCCCTGAATTACACCTTGACGAAGATAGGCCTGAACATCAACAGAGCAGTCAACACCGGTTACAATGATTTCTCCAGCAAGACCTCTTTCCTCGATTGCAGTTGCAATACCCATCACAGCGTTTTCATTCAGACCAACCATAGCGGTGATGTCATCATCACGTGCAGTGAGCAGATCTAGTGTCATGTTTGCAGCTACAGTCTTATCGTTGTCACAGTCCTGCCAATCATTGATGATTTCGACGTTTTCATACTGTGCAGCACACTCGCGGAAGCCCTTTTCACGAGCATCGCAAGACTGTACGCCGGCGACTGCATTCAACAGATAAATGGTGCCCTCGTAATTCATAAGTTCGACAGTGTATTCACAAAGATCCCAAGCGGCCTGATAGCAATCGGTCATGTACAGAGCATCATAGTGGTGCTCATTATCGCCAGCATCAGCACAAGTCAAAGGAATACCTGCTTCTTTAACAGCAGTCAGTGCACCGATCAGCGCATCGGAGCTAATACAGGACACAATCATTCCAACAGGGTCTGCTTCAATAGCACTTTCGACCATTGCAATCTGCTTATCGATTTCAGCCTCAGAAGCAGGATTCTGAATCACGATATCATAACCAAGTTCCTCGGCTGCCTTCTTTGCACCCTTACCCATATCGGCAAAGAACACAGATGAAGAATCTTTGAAGATGGCAAAAATTGTTCCACCTTCTTCAGCGGGGGCTTCTTCCTTTTCGGCAGGGGCTTCTTCCTTTTCGGCAGGGGCTTCTTCCTTAGCTGCGGGAGCTTCTTGCTTAGCGACGCAGGCAACCAGAGAGAATACCATAGCCAGAGCAAGGATCAGTGCTAACAGTTTTTTCATTTTTGTTTCCTCCGTTTAATTATTTTAACTACCAACATGGTAATTAATTACATATAGAGTTATTTGTTTTTCCGCCGTTGGAAAAGATCGAACGCAACAGCAAAGATCAAAATTGTACCGATGACAATCTGCTGCCAATACGAGTTAATGCCGTTCAGATTCAAACCATTACGAAGCATACCCATAATCAAAGCACCAATCAATGCACCTGCAATAGAACCTTCACCGCCCATAAGGCTGACACCGCCAATAACAGCAGCAGCAATGCCCTCCAATTCATAACCTGTACCAGCTGCAATTTGTCCAGACGACAGTCTTGCTGTAATAAGAACGCCACCTAATGCCGCCATAACGTCACACAACATGAAAGCGCATATTGTGGTTCTTCGTACATTAATACCAGAAAGACGCGCAGCTTCTTCATTACTGCCAGTAGCAAAAACATTTCTACCCAAAACTGTTTTTGTAAGAAGAATCGAAAGAACTACTGCCAATACCAAAAAAACAATTGCTGCTATTGGAAAACCACCAATTCTGCCACTGCCTAACGTTTTTAAAAATTCTGCTGCTTCTGGGTTTGTACTACTGCGGATCGTAACAGGCTGTCCATCTCCTATCAATTGACAAAAACCACGGAAAATCCAGCTTGTTCCCAATGTTGCGATAAAAGGCATAATTTTTAAATAAGTCACACAGATACCATTAATAAAACCGCATAGAAGACCGGTGGCCAGACCAGCCAGGATTGCAACGATGGGTGAAACATTATAATCTCGAAGGAGCAAAGCAGTCACAATACCGGCGAGGCCCACAACAGAACCGGCTGAAAGATCGGTAGCGCCAACAATCAAAACGAATGTTACACCATAAGCAATGACTGCATAGACAGCAACTTGAAGGAGTATAGTTGATAAATTGCTTGCTTTAATAAAATTGTGGGTTGTGAACGCGAGAATGATAAAAAGAATAATCAAAACAGACAAGCGAGAAAGTGCTTTGAAAATTGGGGTTTCTTTTATTTTATCAAGATTAATATGGGTATTCATTCGTTTTAACTCTCCTCTTCACTATTTTGAACACCGGTTGCTAAACGTAAAATACGTTCTTGTGTCATTTCGTCCCGCGTAAGCATGCCACTTATCTTTCCCTTGCAAAAAACATAAACTCTATCACACATGCCTAGAATCTCCGGAAGATCAGAAGAAATCATAATGATCCCCTTTTTCTTTTCGCTCATTTCATTCATTAACTTATAAATCTCATATTTCGCACCAACGTCAATGCCACGAGTTGGCTCGTCAAAAATCAAGATTTTAGTATCTTTACTCAACCATTTAGACAAAACAACTTTCTGTTGATTACCGCCACTAAGATTTTGTGTCAGCTGTCGAATTGAAGGTGTTTTGATGTTGACGCTCTTTACATATTTTTCCGCATTTTCATCTGCCAATTTCTGACTATAGAGACCAAATTTTTTGAACATCGAATATCCTGTCATATTGATGTTTTTCTCTATATCCAAACGCAAGGCAAGACCACTATTCTTTCTATCATCAGTAAGGTATCCGATTCCGAAATTAATCGCACTCTTGGGATCTCTAATCGAGATATCTTCCCCGTTAATTTTAAGTTTCAGTTCACTTGATTTATCTGCACCGAAAATTGCTCTTGCTGTCTCGGTTCGACCCGCACCCGCCAATCCAGCGAATCCAACAATTTCGCCCTCGCGGACCTCGATTCCTTCAATATTCAATAAACCAGGAACCTTCACACTCTCTATCTCGAATATTACATCTCCTATAGTCCGCACATCAGAAGGATACTGATTGTTGAGTTCTCGACCAACCATCATACGAATCATGTCATCCTTCGCGATATCCTTATAATTACAAGTATGTATATGCTTGCCGTCTCGCAAGATTGTAATGCGATCAGCGATTCGATCCAATTCTTCCATTCGATGAGAAATGTAAAAAATACCGCGACCCTCTTTTTTCAACATTTTAATAATTTCAAAAAGACGCTCAATTTCTCTATCGGTCAATGCGGAGGTAGGTTCATCAAACACAATTATTTTGGAGTCTGTTGAAATGGCCTTTGCGATTTCCACAAGCTGCTTTTCTGCCACACTCAAACTACCGACAATTGCATTTGGATTAATGGAGAGCTTCATATACTCCATGATCTTCATTGTTTCGTCAAACAACCACTTATCGTCGACTAGTCCAAAGGCATTTTTCTTGTGTCGCCCAATAAAAATATTGTTTGCAACGCTAATTGCATTACAAAGATTAAATTCCTGAAATACAATGCTGATGCCTAGTTGCTGTGCAATTTTAGTTGAAGTAATTTGTTGTTTTTCGCCATTTACGAAAATATTGCCCTTATCCGGTTGATAAACACCGTTCAAGATTTTCATTAATGTGGACTTGCCTGCACCGTTTTCACCAACTAGCGCATGAACTTCTCCGGGGTAGATGTCGATGTTCACATCATCTAAAGCTTTTACACCAGGAAAACTTTTCGAGATATGATCCATAAAAAGCAAACGTTCCATATACACCTCCGCATGTACTTTTCAGAACTATGATTGAAAAAAACAGGTCGATTGTAAAATGAAGTTGGACACCTAAAAAAAATCCATAGTGATTTTCCCCACATAGTAGAATGAAGTTTGCACACAACATCTTCCAAGGGAGGGCAATCACTATGGATTTTTTCTTAGGTGTCCAACTTCATTATGCAATCAACCAAAAAGATTTTTGCGCTGCTTCTGGCGCTTTTGATGCTGGCAAGCGTTCTTGCTGGCTGCGCGTCTGAGCAGACGAACAACGATACAAATCCCGAAACCGAACCGGCTGCATCCGCAAATACAGATGTGAACGCCGAACCAGCAGCCGAGAAAGCACCGGAGAAATCGCTCAAGATCGTCACCACGATCTTCCCGGAATACGACTGGGTGCACGAGGTGCTGGGCGATCAGGCGGAAAACGACGAGCTGACCATGCTGCTGGACAATGGCGTTGACCTGCACAGCTAGGGGGCTGCGGTTTGCGCCCTTTTTCAGCCAGCGCAGCTGCATCCTGCTGCCGGACGCTTTCCGGTATCTCCTCTCAGAACAGCCCTGGAAAATTCCCAGCGCTGTCAAAGCGCATTTCATATGGTCCTTCAACGTGAGAAACATCGCTGCGTGTGATAAGCTGCCGGTAAAGCGCCTCGGAAACCTCGATTTCCTGCATGCAGAGTGTATTGCGGATTTTGGCAAGCTTCAGCTCGGAAGCATCCACGTGGTTACAGGTCCGGATGGCGAGAAGGATTGCGTCCTTGTCCGAGTTCATGTAAATGGGAATCCGCCCGTTCGCCAGCTCCGTCGAGGTCACCGAGTTTGTCCAAAGTACCGACCAGTCGATGCTTTCAAGGCATCGTCTGGTCGATACGTCTGAGAGCGCAATGCCGACACCGTTGCGCTCGCTTTCCGGCGAGACGCTGCAGATCACGAGCTTTTGCAGCTTCAAAATTCCGTCGAAGCCGGGGTCATGGGTATAGGTTCTGCCGACAATGTTCGGATCAAATCCGGAGCCGCTGATATTTTTTCCGATCTGCTCGATCACCAGAACGTCAAGTTCCGGACATTTGAAGCGCGGAATATTCTCTTTTGCGATTGTCTGAAGACGCTTGTCGAGCGCAAGTACGCCGGAGGCTTCCGCCGCGTCGACTGCGCAGATCTGATCATAGGCGTTCTGCACAATGCCGACGCCGCCAAGAACCTTTCTGGTTGCGATCAGGGATTGCGCCACCTGCGGAATCAGCGCCGCAAACCGGGAAAATCCCTGCTGGTGAAACACGGATGCGCCTGCATGTTTGCCAAGACCGATGGCTGCCATCTTGCAAAGACCGCTCTCTACCTCGCCGCGAAAATCCGTGTGCGGCTTGACCTTATTGAAAAGAAGAATCCCGTCCGCCTCGAACGCGAGCTTGTCGCACAGCAGCGGAACGTCACCGAGCTTCCCATATTGTACGGTCTGCATGGATGACTCGATTGGCGCGCCGATGGTCTCCTCCCGGATTCCGTAGCCCGCGAGAAGCTGCCGCTGCCCCTCCGC
>ENA-OURZ01000763-OURZ01000763.1-human-gut-metagenome-genome-assembly--contig:-NODE-763-length-41056-cov-3.958050_pt1 | contig 41056 bp, 44 predicted proteins | sample MGYA00242073_ERZ509195 | MGnify/ENA primary metagenome ERZ509195 (study PRJEB26280, sample SAMEA2338837) | human gut metagenome | biome: human gut; feature: human-associated habitat; material: faeces... | reverse complement strand
AAGATAGTAATAAATATCCTTGATTGCCTTTCCAAGTGATTCTTCGCTCCATTTTGTATTTTTATTTATAGGAGTTCTTAGCTTTATTTCTCTTTGAAAATTCTTTATGGATTTCTTTGAAAGTGAGATTTTACCTCCATTAATCCTAAATCCTAAGAATGTAAACCACTTACCATATGATATTGGTTCTATCTTTTTGGGATTAAGCTTTAAGCCTTTTTCATTGAGCATGTTGCTAAATGTTTCAAGTGCAATATCCGCATCCTCTCCGATAAATACTGCGTCATCAGAGTATCTGTAATAAATTACATTTAACTTTGATATAGCCTCATCGGCATCTCTAAGTGCATAATTTGCAAAAAATGGTGAGACTGCGCAGCCTTGAGCAATTGATTTATAATGTTCAACAATATTACCATTGTCATCAATTATCATGTCGTCTCTATAGTATTTTTGCACTATGAGATCTATAGGAGAACCTGTATCAACAGAGTCAATATCTTTATATAAATTCTCCTTATTATAGCTATCAAAATACTTTGATATGTCTATTTTATAACCACATACATCTTTATTTTTTAAACGACATACTTTCTTTGATAATTGTTTTACAATTCTGCTTACTCCAATACCTTTTTGGTATGAAACACAACAAGGATGGATTCTGTCTGAGTAAATTGTGGAATAAATTTCACCAATAATAGATAAAACAAGTCTATCCATATCCTCATTTACATACACTTCTCTTACTCCGCCATCATCTTTAGGAATCTTCGCAATGTGAGGAGGTGCAACATCATACATCCCGTTTTCAATAGCTTCCATTAATCTACATCTGTACTCTGGTCTGCTGTACATTCTTAACAAGCCTTTATTCAGATGTTTTTCAACAGCTTTTTGAATCATGTTTTCCCACATTTCCTTTGAGAAAAACATTTCCATTTTCAAATCATCCATATTAACCACCACTGTTAAAGTTCAGTTTAACTTTGTATTTGATACTATTTCTTTGACCTTTTTCTCGTAAAATTCATCAGAAATATACTCATCCCAGAAAGGAATCTTACTATCTGTCAGGACAGCATACGCTTCTGACCAACTCAGTCCTCCTCTTTCTGCCAATCTATCTAATGTCTGACCATGATTTTTCAATGCCTGGTCTTCATGCGGTTTGATAACGTCATAAGGAATGTATTCCTTTCCTTTGTTCTTCATAATTGGAAATTTTTTCATCTTAACCTCCACTGTTCGATTTATAAATCCAAAGAGTTTCTTATTTTTTTTATCTAAGCGGTTAGTCTGAATAATCATCGTCTCCGCTCACATCAAGTTCTCCCATATATGTTCTGTATGAATCCCAGAACGTACTTCTTATTTCTTTAATACTCTTTCCGTAGTGTTCTTCATAAGAAAGCGCATAATATGCTACAATACCAAACGCCGTATCGAAATCACTACCCTCGATATATTCCATGAAACCATCAATATCTTTAGGAATACTGATTTCTTCGTCATACTCTGCATTTAACCATTCAAAAAAATCTCCTTTGTATTTTTGCAGAATATCTTTCCACATAGAAAAAATAGTACTAACAGATGTTGTAATGTGTGACACAAGATATATTCCGTGTTCTGCATCTTCAAGTACATCTGTATCTGCGTATGTGCAATCAAAGTCATACAGACACTGTTCTGCACAATCATATAACATATCATCATACGCCATCTTTACTACTTCAAAATCTTCATTATCAAGAAAATCTTTTTTTGCAATTTTTGTAAGTTTTTCATAATTTTCCTGAATATTAATGACCTTGAACGCTCTGGTATCTAAAATTAATGACACCTGCTCTGTTGGCTCCATGCTGTTACAGCCAATCTTATTTTGAAAAGCTTTATTTACAATCTCTCCCATAAAAACACCTCTTAAAATGCATCAATTGCAAACTGATTCATATCTACAAGTGCAATTGTCTTATGTCCTGCTCCCTGAACAAATTTTACAAAATTGCAAATACCAACTGAAACAATTGTCTTTACTGTGTATATAACTGAAAGTTCTGTACCGCAAGCAGATTTTGGTGTTGCTGCGTCTGCTTCTTCCTGCGTAAAATCCATCGTAGAGAGAATTTTTTTAACTTCATCTGGCTGTCTAAGGTCTGCACAATAATGCTGAGCATCTGTCAATCTCATTCTAAAATCAAATACTGCTTCTGCATTAGGATTCATAGCGTTTGCCTTTACAATCTCTTTTCTTACGTCAATAGAATCAGCACATAAGAAAATGTATCCGTTTAAAAACCACGGAGCTTTAACCGCACAATTATGTTTTACGACCTTCTTTTCAAGGTCTTTGTTGATCTCAATCATCATATCGTACACTGCATCAACCTTTGGTCTTCCAATATCAGCTTCTTTGAACATCTGGTTTGTAATATTGTGCGGAGACACCGTATCAAAATCCCATAAATGGATATTAACACACCCCATCCTTGCAAGTTCTTCTGCAACATGAGAGCCAATTGCTCCACATCCAACAATGTTTATCTGTCTTCCAACAAGTTCACCATCAAAAAATTCGAGTACTTTTTTTCTATCTAACATCTTTTATTACCTCCGTATTGCTTAATCTAAATAGCCCATAGCCGTTCTCCAACTTTTACCGTAAGTTCTGTCATAATATTCTTCACAAGCTTTTTCATAATCTTCCAAGCTTTGCGTATTTTTCTTTTCTTCTTTTTTTTCGTTCAACGGATCTTTTTTTTTGTCAGCTACAGAATTGGTATTGTTTGCATTACCATATACCCCATATGAAGTTCCTGTGTGACTGCTACGTGTTCCATATGTATTTCCGTATGCTCCATATGCGCCGTAATATTTTTTTGTAACATGCTCTTTAAGCTGCTCTTTTGCCCATTCTGTATAATCAGGTTCTGGTGTAAAATAAACAATATCTTCATTTTTATAATAAATATTATTTTCTACATCATAGATTTCAATATTAACCTCTGTCTTTTTATTAAAGATTGCAAATATAAAGAAATCCTTTACATTCTTTAATGACTGTTCTCTATATGTCATGTCAACGCCAGACGGTGTTACACCCATATTTACATGAGAATGCCCATTAAATCTTCTTGTGGCAAACTCCTCATCATTTAATGAGTTAAGCCAATTAATGTATTCCTCGTCGTCAGTTGTTACTGTGGCTCCTGTAACTTTCTGTGGGTATACAATAATGTCTAATACATCGAATACACCAAATTCTCCATCTCTTCTTTTTACGAAACCATCCCATGCAACCTCATCGCTACATTCAGCTACAAGATATAAAATTTTATACCATGCTGTTTCTGAGAAGTGAATTTCAGCTTTATGAAAACCTTTCTGAAAATCGTCAAACACTTTTTTATACGAATCCAATGCCTGCTGGATTCCGAAAAACTCTTCGATCGTAATACTTTCAAACATCTTTTTTATTTTCTCTTCGTTAGAAAGTTTTTTTTCGACATAGCCAGTTTCCGCTTCAACTATTTTTGTCTGAGGTTCTTTTATGTTATCAACCATATTTAAGAAGCTTTCTTCATTTCTTAATAAATTTACACTATACTGCTGCATACTTTACTCCTCTCCTAAAGACCATTTCTCGCCAGATTCTTTATATGCATTTTTATACTGTTTAAGTGTCATTCGCTTTCCTGTTTCCGGATCTTCGATACAAGCAATACTGTTATATCTGCTGTCATCGCCAATATAATAGTTTATAAATTTCTCCGAAACAGCCGAATCTTCCCATGTAATTCCTGATAAGCAGGTAATACACTGTGCGACAGCCGACATATAATCACTACTAATTACACTACCATCAATTGCGGACTTGTGGGTTCCCCAACAGTCATACTCATTAATATGTGGATGCGGCATACCGGTAATACCTTCTCCATTATCATAATTAAAATCAATTTTACTTGCGGCACGACCATCACCCCTACTGTCAATACAAAACTTCTGTTCAATCAAAAGATTAAGTTTTCTTGTAAGGAAAATATCATCGAGGAGCTGCTTGCCTGCATCTGAAAGTCTTTTAAAATTAGAATCAGATTTTCTAACAATTTTATACATATCGTCATCCCAAACAGACATTCTTGTGACAACGTCAAAGATTAAATATCTATCGCTTTGACACTCTGCATAAATAAGGTTATCTCCCATACCTTTCAGAAATGTTTCAAGTTCAGATTTTTTGTCTTCAATTCCGTTTTTAAGATAAAACAGCTTAATGCTGTTATCATGTAATGACCTAAATAACCTAGCTAATTCCTGCTGCTTGCTTGATATATTTCTCTTTATAGTTGCAATTGAATCTTCAAGACCTTCTTTTCCAAATGTTTTATATTTATCATAAAACATATTAAGCTTTCTTTCTCTCTTAGCTTTATTTTCTTCGATGATATATTCATCGTACCCTTCAAACATCCAATTGATAGTTTTTCTAAGGTCTATATTCAATATTCCTTGTTTCACTTCATCTGGAATTGTCATCCCAATATTTTCATAGATTGCAAGAAAAGCTCTGTTTAAAGTTTCAAGAGTTTGTGAGTTTGAAATAATTACATAATTATATACATTGTTTCCCTCTTCATGGTCTGAATATACACAAGCTTTATACTCAAAACTCTCGAAGTGTTTAATCTTGTACTCGTCTTTAATTTCAACCTCGTGAAAATCTTGATCGTCAAGATACTCGAAGAGTTCATCTATCTGCATTTTGTCAAATACATCTTTATCATCAGATAGAATTGCAAAAATATTAACACTGCCTGCGTCTAGCATATCGTCTAATGTTGATGTAAGCGAATAATCATCAATACACCTAATAAGGGAAACATATGAATACTGGCTGTTGTACATTTCCCCATCTGTGTCTTTCAAACCGAAATGCATATATAACGGCAGCATTAATGTTTTTATATACGTATGCGCAGCCGCATTAAAGTCAGATCTATCAATATGAACACTACTGAATGTATTACCAATTTTATTTCTATGAGTGTCGGAAATTTCTCTGGTTGCTTCTGAAATATCAATATCCCATTTTCTAACAATTCTTCCTTCATCTCTAATTTCGACGCCAACTTCTTCTGTCACATCTTCGAAATGTTCTTCCTCACAATCTTCAAGATAAACAATAGTACCGACTGCATGTTTATTTTCGCTATGTTTAATGATTTTTACGCAAAATCCATGGACAGCGCCTTCGTCATCCTCGTTACATTCTTTTGAAAGAGAGTTTCCGTCGATAAAAACACTGCCATTAATAACCTCACAAATAGCCTTGCTTGTTGTAATGCCAAATCTGTAATCAGATTCTTCTTTGCATCTAATAAATCTACCTTTTTCAAACATAATTTTTAAATCCTCCTTTATATGCGTTATTTATATTTTATGGCTATATGCCTTATATTCTAATTAAGATCATTTATGGGAACATACTTATATATGTTCCCATAAATACAATATATTTTTTATGATCTAGGCTGCTGCTGCCTTTACTGTAACATTAAGAACGCAAGATTCTCCGTCAGTTACTCCGAGTTCTGATAATTTGTGTGTCTGATCTGATAATGTACATACCTGTCCTTTAAGCATAATTGTTGCGCCGTCAGTATTTACATCGTTTTCTCGTAATACATTTCCAAGTGTAGTGTCGCTTGAAACAATTACATTTCTTCTATCTGTTCCTGTTGCCAATGTAATATTTACCATAATATTTACCTCATTCTTTTCTTGTTTTATCCAGGCGCTAATATGCGCCTGGAGTTGATCTTATTATTCTTCTGTTGTTTCAAAAATTTCTGCAATTGCAGCCTTAGCTTCAGTTGCTTTTGCTTCGATGTTAGCGATATGCTCCTCTGCTTTTACCAAAAGATTGCCGTATTTCTTCATGGCGTCATCTTTTGTTGATCCTACTGGCATAACGAAAGAAGCTGCAAGCTTATCATCTACATATCCGTCTCCTACAAAACTGATTTCTGTAAGTTCCGGATGCACACCCAAACCAACATAGAATAAGCTGTTTCCTTTTTCGTCTTTATCTACGAGTTCAGCATATCCCTCTTCTACAACACTCTTGCTAATGTTTGTTACAACTGTTAATACTGGTGCTGTACCTACTGTTTTGAATTCAACAGCAACTGCTGCCGCTGCCGCTGCCTTTACTGTTACGTTTAATACGCAAGACTCGCCATCTGTCACGCCAAGTTCTGATAACTTATGAGACTGATCTGATAATGTGCATACCTGACCTTTTAACATGATAGTCGCACCATCTGTATTGACGTCATTACTTCTTAATACTTCTCCAAGAGTTGTTGCTGAATCAACGATTACGCTTTTACGATCTGTTCCTGTTGCTAATGTGATGTTTACCATTTTTAATACCTCATTCTTTCTTTTTTTAGATAGTTTTTATTTTTTCTGGAAGTTACTTTTTATAACTTCCAGATTGATAACATTTTTTATTCAAACATTGCCTCAACAGTTTCTTTCTGTGCTACTGCTTCTGCTGCGATCTGCTCGATGTATGGTTTTGCTTTTACCAAAAGATTGCCGTATTTCTTCATGGCGTCATCTTTTGTTGATCCTACTGGCATAACGAAAGAAGCTGCTAATTTTCCGTCAACATATCCATCTCCTGCAAAGCTAAATGCGGTAAGTTCTGGATGTGTGCCAGCGGAAACTGAAAACTTCTGATTTCCTTTCTCGTCAACAGCCTTAAGGCTTGTGTAGCCAGACTCGACCTGTTCTTTTGTAATGTTTGTTACAACTGTTAATACTGGTGCTGTACCTACTGTTTTGAATTCAATTTTCATTTTTTTTACCTCTTTTTTTTATTATTTTTTTTGTGTCAACTGTCTTGACATCATTAAGTTGTAAAGACGCTTTTAATTTTTAGTTAATTATCATTGGCTTTTGTAAAAAAAATAGCCCTACGCATTTTTATTATATAAGCGTCATATGTTAATATTTAGTTTTTACATTGGTGATGCTCTTTCCACCTCATTCACTCTCCTTCCTTTACATTTGTCCCATGAGTTCCATCGCTTTTAAAGATAATGCATCTGCCATATCCGCAAGCTCTAGAATCTCTTTTTTGTTACGAGTTATTTCTTTATTTTTAATTCCGGCTCTCAACGAACCTGAATAAAAATCATTATTACCAAAGATTTCTAATAAAATAGAATCTGATGACATATAATATACCTCCTACCATTCGCTAGGCATTATATTTCCCCAGCCTTCATCGCGAGTATATACTGAATATTTGTATCCGGTGTAAAAGCTGTTGTTAACTATTACATCGCTTGTTTCATCGTAATCATTGTAAATAGCTAAAATATCTTCACCATTTACTTGCATTTTTACATAATCTACATTATTGCAAATATCAACTTTAACTCCTGATTTGGTAATTAACAAATCGTTGAAACAAGCATATATGTTCTTTTCGGTAACGACAATATCCTTTGGTTGGATGCCAACTTGACATATCTTTACACGAAGTTTGTCTATATAATATCCAGAGTTTGTGCCTATTTTGCCGTTAAATTTATGAAGATGGTTGTTATTATAACCTCTGAAATCAATAGCATACTCTCTACCACCATCTATTATATTAATAATCCGTCCAACTTGACCATTAAATAAAACACTATCCTGTATTCCGTATACTCTAACTAAGTCGTTTATTTCGAACATACATTATTACCTCGTTAATATATTTAAATGGACGGTGTCTTCAATCTTTCCACTTTCTGATACAACAAGTTGTCCACTATTTCTATCAAATACTTTGTAAAAAGTATCGCCAATTTTCGCATATTCTTCGTGTCTTGCAAATGATTTTAAGTCCATCTCTTTTCCGTACACAAAAGCCTCTTCGTATGTATCAAATTCATTATCTGTAATAATATCTTTAGGATTGCACACCTCATCGTTTTGTGGTACAGAATAGTATTTAATATAATCTTGCTTGATATACTTTCTATCAATATTCATCCACTTATATTTAGCAGAATATACAACATCTCTTCCTTCTAAACTAAAATTACTGTTATTAATATTGTCGCTTTTTCTATAAATTAAAGCAACAAAATTGTTGTTAATTGCTATGTGAGAACCATATCTAGAAATACACCTTATATCTAACTCTTCTCCTGCTTTAGTATATAGTTTTTTATCGTATACTAAATACATATTATTGCTAGTAACAATAATATCTCCACTGTTTATACCAATTGGCAATATAATTCTATTACCGTTTGCGGAAATATTATAACCATGTCTATTATTTCTTTCTAAAATATCACCAAGGTAATGTAAGGCATAATGATCAAAACCTGCAAATTCTATACCATATGTGTATGCACCACCTAAGTGTTGCACAACACCAACCTGTCCGTTGAAGTCTATAGCATCCTGTAATCCGTATACACGGACTGCATCTCCTACTTTAAATATATGTTCTGGCATAAATAAAACATTCCTTTCATTAATATGTTTTATATTAGGGCTGTTTATTTCGGGTACTAACAGCCCTAATATTTAATATCCTTTAGCGGATAAACTATTACAGAGTAAACAAATTGTTCCTAAGCTGCTGTAATTCAACTGTTCTAACGACATATAACATATATCATTAGCTTCGGGCTGTTTGCAAATGAGTTTTATCTAATGCAAAAGTCCTAATGGATTGAAGGCTTTTACACCGATCAATCCAGCTTTGTTAGCGCCAACAGACTGACAGAGTTGCGCTAACCGCCCGTTAGTGGATTCACTGCGTTAGCACTGCCGACCCAGAGCCGCTAATCGCTCGGCTTGTTGTGAGTTCTGGGTGATTGGATAGACTGGGATTCGAACCCAGATAATTCATCAAGAAACAAACAAATTATTAACCAATGCTTATCTATCCATAGGAGCCGTAAACGACTCCTTATACGTGAAATGAAAGCAACAACTTATTATAAAAGGCATAGTTTATAATAAGCTAAAGTTACCAAGACGGCGTAATAAAATGAATCCGCTAAATATAGGTTGCGGCATTTGTAGAAAGCATCCTGAGTTTTATTTATCATATATAATTGCTGTTGCCGTCTTTATATTTTTTTATTGCTTTCGTTTACTGTGTAATCACATCATTTAACGCTGTTTCCACAGCGTCATACCTTGTAGAATTAATCTGCTCTAATAAACACTTGAATGGATCGAGTTCATTGCTAAGAACCATTTTTGTAATTGTAGGACTAAATCCAGACACAAGAGCAACTCCAAGTTTATTTTCTTTTACAGGTATAGTTCCGGTTCTACTGTTTAAATTCCAAAATACAAGTCTAGGAAGTTTATACCCATGTTCTTCGTACTCATTTCTAATTTTATCAAACAAAGTTTCATCTGCTTTTTTGTAATTGCAACCATAAGCACAGCTGTCAAACTCCATATCAGACAGAATTAAGATATTTTTAGGCATATCTTTTTGTTCAATATTATTATGTAATGCTGCGTTTAGAATAAGAGTAAATACTGCCTCAATATTTGTATTGCTGCATTCATTATGTCTACGAGAAATTTCAAGTTTTTCTCGCAAAGATCTTCCATTTGATAAATCTACAAACTTAGGCTTATCACTAAATGTAATATATTTATCTTTGAATTCCCCACTACATCTTTCGGAAAAATAAATTGCAAGCGCATTTGCAACCTCTAATGCCTGTGTTGAAGAACCGCCAATAGTTACCGTCATACTAAATGAGCCATCAGCTACACATATAGTGTTTCCTGCACCATTAACATAATCTGGCAGTGCCTTCCACATCTCTTCAAGTGCAACATCATTTTTTTTCGGGCGCTTATCCAAAAACGCACAACCCTCAAAATATTTATGCACAATATCGTGTGGAAACAAGACGCTAGAGTTAATTTTTGTTTCGCCTTTTGAAAGACTTTCAAGATATGCTAATCTTCTTTCCTCATCGTGCTTTAAAAATGCATTCTTATAAAGTAAATTAGCCTTAGATGGAACAGCCGAATAATCTACATCGCCCCATTCTCCACTACTAATAATTCTTTCAACAACATTAATATATTCTCTCATTTCAGACAGCATCTTCCTATACTGCTTATCTGTGAGCATAAGCTTTCCGGCTATAAATTTTGCAAGTTTTCTTGATTCTTTTGACGATGTATTAATACTTGGAAGCCACTTTGCAAGTAAAGAAATATCTTTTTTTTCTTTCATGTTATCAATATCACATGAAACCTGTTTTGCAATGATATTAATTACATCATCTTCTAACGGAGATTTAACAAGACAAATCAAATCATCCCATCTTCCGTATTCAGGCAGAAGATTTAAGACTGCTTTTGCAATATCCGTATGATTTTCTGCAAGATATTTCATGCATACTCTAAACAATCTTCTTTCTCCAAGTCCACCTCTTACATCTCTTACAAAAAACAGCCATTTTAAAGCAAGTAACCTGTTTTCATAAAAAACATCTGAAAACACATCTTCGATTTCTTTATCCGAATATCCTCTCATAGAAGCTACATTAAAATTAGCGTCTAAAAGCTTTTTCCCAGTTGTTGCATAACCAACTGCGCCATTTTCCGTTAAAGATTTTTCATTTTCTAATTCCATTCTAATTGCATTCATCATCATAGAATTTATCCTCCTGGGTTATTATTTTTAACCCTACAAGGCGGCTAGTGAATCCGAAATTAAAAGTTTCGTCCAAAAAAAATGCTGATGCCGCCTTTAAGAGTTATATTTTAGCAAGATAGCATATTAAACTTACAACTTGATATTCAAAATTGCTGTTGCTATCTTTAATGAGGATGGCTGGGATCGAACCAACAACAACGTGCTCCACATGCATTAGAATAAAATTGCAGTTAACGCCTTTATCAAGGCGCGTTATTTTCTAAAAACGTGCTCTACCAGTTGAGCTACATCCTCTGTATACAAGACGATTTACATATAGGGATTTACTTTATTTTCCACTTGAATATATTTGCTGTAATCGCCTTAATGGATCATGTAGGACTCGAACCTACGACTTACCGGGTATGAGCCGGTTGCTCTAACCAACTGAGCTAATGATCCGAAACCATAAGTATCAAGGAGTTAGTCTCGCACCTAAAAGTGTTACGATTAGGTATATGTCCGGCAAGACTTTTTTATTTACTTATGGCTTAGTGGGATGGACAGGATTCGAACCTGCGAACAAACCATTTTGTTATAATTTGATATTAATTAATAAAATTGCTGAGTATGCCTATTACTAGACATAAATACTTCTATTATTGAGTTAAGCCACTTCTCTACCATCCCTAAAATTTACAAGACACATTTCTATTTTTACGGCTTTATATTTAATATAAAAATTGTAAGAATTAGTTGCTGTAAGTGCCTTTTATGTCACATATAAAGAAAGGAGCCTCGTAACCGCCAAAAGTCACGAGATATGCAACGGCAGGATTCGAACCTGCGTTTATATAAATAATTATATAAGCCCTATTTCCTCGTTGCATTTTAGTTAATTATCATTGCTTTTTGATGATCTGGAGTATATACGCATAAATAAGTTATGTCAATACATTTTTTTATTTTTTTTACGCAATATTTCTAATAGGTGTCACAATCTGTACATCTCTATCAAGCCCAAGAGCATCACACACAATATCCTGAAGATATAATGTACATCTTGTTTCCTGACATCCTCTTTCCGGATAGAAATGATTTCCCTCCGCCTTAAGAATAAGCGGTTCAATTCCTCTGAATTTATCTCCAAGAAACTCTACGATTTCATCGCTATTAGAAGGATATGTTTCGAGAATTTTCCTTATTGACTGAATAACATATTTGCTATATGCGGAAGGTGACTCATCCCAGCCTGCTCTGCTAATTATTTTAAAGATGTTTCTTAAAATATCGCCGCCATTTGGCTTCTTGCAGATATTAAGTGCGCCTTTAAAATCTCCAAGCACACCATTTGACACACGACCTCTTCCATGAGGTACGACTGACACATTGTACTCCTCGCAAATACCTTGTAAGATAATATTTTCCCTTACACCCCTAAGAATATTAGCCTTATGTTTCTGATAATGTTTCAAATCTTCAACATAATCAAGCTGAGTTGCAAATAATTCTGCCTCGTATTTTCTTCTTTCTATAGGATCTAACGGTGCATTAAAAATGACTTCTGCTTCAATAGTAAGTGAAGCAAACGATTCTTCTGTATTAGATGCATTAAGAAGCATCTTAGCTGTAAGCCTTCCAAGACCATCTACACATGCGAATCTGTTTTCGTCTGGATGTGCGACTAATCTGATTGGATCCATCTTTGCATCACACCAGTGCTGCGCAAGAGTTGTTACCTTTTCTTTACTTCTTGTTTCAACTCTCTGATATTCCGGGTCTACAAAGATTAACTGCACAGGGACATTTGCAAAATATTTGTTTCCGATTTTCTGTACATTTGGAGTGATAATATCATACAACTCCTTGTTTCCTCTTGTCTGTGTTAAATCAAACATATTTTTTCTCCTTTACTTTATGTGATTTATTGTAATTAGCTTTCGCTATATTACTCATTGCTTAATTCATACCTTACTTTTGTTACCGTCAACACTTCGTCATCAAGGACATCGTCAGTTCCCATATCTAAAAATGTAACAGCAACTCTTTCTCCTAAAGAAAAATCGTATGTATTGCAATCCCAAACGTTTCCGTCATCTGTTGTAACCTCGCCAATGTCTGTTACATAACCAGTACGAATATCCGCTGTTCTTGGAATTGCTGCACTTTTATTTTGCGTCATCCCTACGAATGATGGTTTTATTCCTATAATTACTGCAATAATAATAGCAGCCACTACAAACAACCATTCCCCAGCCACAAAAATTCTCATTAATATCTGTTTTTCTCTCTTTTCTTTCATAATTAAATTATGATATTTTCTTGCATTGATTACTTCCATTTTTACGCCCTCTTTTTATCTCTTAAAAATTCGTTTGCTTCGCTTTCTGTTGGGAATTGATATAACTTACCCTCGTACATTATTGCGAATCCACTCTTAATATCATATGGCTTTATATCTTTGCTCATAATTAATCTCCGTATACAGAATCATCTAACCCTGTTTTCTGATTAAAAAGCTTAAGCGCCCGTGTTAACGCCTCTTGTTTGTCTATCTGTGACATCTCTGAAAAGTTAAAGTATCCTACAGTCCAAGCCCACGATTTGCTTTCATCATCTAATCCATAGACAACTGCGTACTCTTTTCTACTTTTACCTCGCAAAATTAATGCATAGTTTCCGTTTCTTAAAACCACTTCGTACTCCACGATTATCACCTCTATGACATTCAATTTTATAAACAAAAAAGCAACCTACATATTTTGTAAGTTGCTTTAAAAGTTCAATATTCAGTTTCTAATTTTTAAAATGATTCCTCGAAGCCGATCAATTCAAACTCGTCAGTATCAATCTCATCCCAAACTGGTTTGTAGCATTTTCCGTCTGCGAAATATTCTTCTCCGTCATACTCTGATTCCAATAAAACAACGCCGTTTTCCAAGTAGTATGCAACTTGATTGACGTCTAAAATATAAATATCCGGAAATCTTTCCTCAAATTCTTTTTGTGTAATTGCCTGTAGCATAATACAATCGCCCCCAACCTTTACTTTTAATTATAACATAAAAGTAATTTATTGCTATATTTTTAATTTCGCTTATTTAAAACACTATATATTGTACATTACTTTTTATTGCAATACAATATATAGTATTTATAATAAGATGAAATAGTAATTTTATGCTTCTGCTAATTTCTGCGCCAGCATTGCCCTGCTCATGTTATGAGTTTTTATTCCCTTTGGCTTGCTTGTGCTGAAATCTCTTACAGAATAAATTTTACCCGGACGAGATGCCTTTGCTACCATTGCATCACACCAATTAATATGTACCTGTCTTGAATCCACTCTACTCATTTTTCTTTACCTCTATACCGCACTGTTTAAACATTTCTTCCTTACATAAATTAAAGTTTTCCCACATTTCTGTAGCTTTAATATCTAATTCTGCCTGAATAAACGCCTTTAAAGTTCTAGGTGTCTTTACTTTTACAGATGCATTGTAGCAATCTATAATATGCTGAAAATTAAATCCAGTAAGCATATTATCCTCCGAATTAATCGGCAGATTAAAATCGTCAATTTCCATTTCAGGATTGTAAAGCAGCATACGACCACGCACCTTTCTTAGTGGGACATTACGTAACTAATAATGCTTAATAGCGCAATCTCTTCTGGCGTTACATTTTCTTTCTCTTCTTTTTCCGGGCTACATAACCCTATTACAGAAAGTAAGTTTTTCAATTCTGTCATTCCGGTTTCTTCTAATGCAATATCTGTTGCTGCCTTCATATCTTCTTCGCTTGTTTCTTTAAAGATTAAGATAAATCCTTCTTTACTATCCTTGATAACAAGATTATTTTCGCTTGCATCAATACTTTCAACTGGAATTTTTACTCTGCCTGTTTTAAAATTCAGTACAACCTTATCTTCTTCATCATCAAATTTAATAATGATTGGCATACCGCTTGCATACTTAGTAATTGTTTTGCAAATATTCTCTGCGATATTTCCTTTTTCGTTTACTACTGTTACTAAATCATAAAAATTTTTCATTGTGTTACTCTCCTTTTTTATATGTGTATTAAAAAAGACAGCCTACTTTAGCTGCCTTAATTTACAAAAAGGCAATAAAAAACAGGCAAGATTTCTCTTACCTGTAATATAATTGCCTTTTAAATTTTATTCTTCGCAAGAATAGACGTTTTCCACACCGTAATAAATGCGGTTTGTTTTTTCGTCTGCCGTATGGTCGAAGTTTACGTAGTCTACAAGGCGCAATATTTCGCCAAATGTCTTACAATCTTCATCCTCAAGCATAATTTCTTTTTCGCTTGTTATGTTGATAACGTGCCGCTTAAATTTTATTTCCGGATCATCAAACTGTACATTGTTAACTCCAAAAATATCTTGTGATAACTGGATCACCTTATACAGTTCTTGATACCTTTCGTCATTTCGCTTTGCATCGTCTGGCATAAGCAAGTCTTGTTTCCACTGATTATATTCATCACGAAGTTCTTTAGGGATTTGAACAGTTTTCATACTACTTTTCCTCTCTTTCCACCTTGTATTATACAAGGTATGTATAAAGAGTTCAACTGTTTTCCCTTTTCAGTGCAATGCGCACTATAAAAGACAAAATCATAGTTTTTGTCTTTTATACAACACATTTCTTTTTTTTGCGCTATGTAAGACATGAATGAATCATATAGGTTTTTTGGAAATGCACATAATCCTACATAGCGCTTTACTGAGGAAGTATATTGTAGGACTTAGCCTTTGAATTTGCGTTCAAAGTTTCCAGCTCTAACCAACGTGGAGGTGTCCATATAAGAGCCTTAGAGCGGTTAATTACTCCGCTCTATGAGGGGCAAAATGAAAACAGTATCAAATTAGCCGGAGATAGTTTTCTCCGTTGCCTATCCTAAACCACGCAGAGGTTTTGATACTTTAGGACTGGCGAACCGTAAGGTTCGCTGAATTAACAAAAGACAAGATGCAAAACTTAGCCGGAATTACAGTTTCCGTTACTAGAACGCACCACGTAGAGGTGTTTACAACGCGCTCCAAAGGGAACTTTATAGTTCCCTTGTTTGCCTTACTTTAAAAGCTCTAACTTGTCAATCAGAGCCATGTACTCATCTGATTTTGTCTTAATGAACTCGTCACACTCTTTAAGTTCTGCCATCATCTGGTCAAGTCCAGCTTCAACAACTTTTCCCTCTACATCTTTTTTACCGTGCTCAAGATCTTTTCTAATCTGAGTAAGATACTCTTTAAACTCGTCGCTTTTCGCTTCGGAGATTTTATGTTCAAAGAAAGCAATTTTAGCTTTCTGGTCTGGGATTTTTTCGGTTTCCAGAGTATTCTTCTTGCTTACATTGCGCTCATAAGTCATGATTAATGTTGCTTCCGCCTCTGCTAAAGCTTCGTTTTTCGCCATTTTCCAGCCTAACAGTGCTTCGACATACTTTCTGAAAATCTTTCTAGTTTCTGTTGATCGCTGAGTACCCCTTGCAGTAGGCACGAAAATCTCCATGTATCCCACAAGGCTTTCTACGTCATCCGCTTCAACCTTTAATTCTTTTACAAATACCTGTGCTTCGCCATGTTCAAGAATCTCTCTCCAAACCGGGAAAATTGCATTATACTTTTCTTTCATTGCTTCCGGTGTTTTGATACGTGCGTCTTTTGACAATTTGATGTCAACGTATTCTTTTACAACCTTGTAAAGACTTGGGATTTTGTTTTCTGAATTACACCAAGCTTCCGGAGTTGGTGCGCCCTCAATTTCAAGAATCCACTGTGTAAGATGATCGGTATCAACGCCTGCTTCTTTGCACATTGTTCCATCAATAGCTTTTGAGTTGTTTTTATTGTGCGCTTCAACCAAAGCTGGTCTAATGCCGTTATCATTGATAACTTTTTCAGGTACTGCTTTTGCTGCTTTTGCTGCTTTTGGTGTCTTAGGTGTCTTAGGTGCTTTTGCTTCTGTAGGTGCTTTTGTTTCTGTAGTGTTGTTTCTTGCCATATTTTTTCCTCTTTTCTTTATATGCATGTTTACGGTTCACGTTATTGTGAACTTATAAAAGCGCACTGAAAAACAATGCGCTTATAAAATTCACAATATTTAATTTTTCGTTTATAGTCACCCGACTAGCATTTGAGCTAACTAATAGTAATATGTAAGTTCCGTTACAATCAGTCCATAAGTACGCAAGTGTCAAACCTTGCTTTTGCCAACTACAGATACTTCACGCCGTACCAATGTGAGCGTGTGAATTAATCACAAAATCCCATATATTTTCGTGCAACGTTGGAACTGCACTATTATAGTTTTGCCGACACTATACAAACGGTTGCTTTTTTATCACGCAATTAAAAAAGCGTTTTCAAAAGCATTGTAAAGCAAGACACCAGTGTTTCACGACTGGAGCCTTGTTATCCCTACTTTGCTCTCAATCACGCCTTAAATCACGCAATATTAAGACAATGATGAAATATCAGCCACTTATAAAATAAGTGTTGCCCGACACGCACTAACTAGGAAGTTTTTCATCACGCGTATCATAAAAATCAAACAGATGATAAAAGTTGCACTCGCTCTCCGCTCTCATATATATAGAGTTTTGAAAGCCAAAACACACACACGAAAATAAAAATACCAGGGATTATACATCCCTGGTATGTGTACACCTTAAAACAACTTGTCCGTCATGTCGTGGTTGAGAGACATAGTCTGTATAAGCTTAGGATTCTTCTTACACTTAAGTAACTCTTTCAATATGTCACTGTCATACTCATTTATAATCACTTCTTTGATATGGGAAAGTCTGCGGTCTAATGATGTCATGGACTTATAACCCATTTTATTGCATACCTCTTTGTTAGTAAAGCCTTTAAATTTAAGCATGAGGATTTCGTACTCCGTACCACTTAAGATTTTCTCAATACTTTGAAATGCTTCGACCTCTTTCAACTCTTTACAATCATGCATGAACATAGTCTCATACTTAGACGGATCTTGCTTCAAATAGTCGCTATCTATTTCAATCCAAGCTTTTTTTATGTCTCTCTGCCCGTTCATATGTAAATAATTACCTATCGCCCTATAGATTGATAAAGAAGTAGGACTTTGCATGTGTCCTGTCTTTTCATTAAGAACATAATCGGTATAAACCATATTGTAACATGGTATTACTCTCTCAATGCTATTTATAAACTGTATCGTAAACTGTTTTTTATTGACTGTTTTTTTGATTCTTACAAACTCATTGGTAACGTTGTTTCTTGTCTTATTGTAAACAAGCTGGATATTGTTTATATTCTCCCATATGGCAAGGTTCACGCATTGCACTAAGTCATCAAATAAGGGATGGTCAAAATATCCGTTGTTTCTAATTTCTTGTGCTGTCTGGTTGCACTTTGATTTTATAACTCCGGTAGCTTCGTCATAGCTTTGAAACTTGAAAGCCAAACGCTTCACCATTCCAACGGTTATAGCTATAGGTAGTCCGCACTCAAGAATCTTATTCATTTTATCGTTATTATCTTTGCAGTAAACTCTTTCTATCTGTCCTACTTCTTCGAAATGGTCTGTTTCTTGGTATTTCATAACATTTTCTTGACTGTATTTTTTGGTATAGTCTTTCATTCTTTCTAGTGTTTTTTCGTTCATGATATTTTCCTCTTCTTTCTATGTGTTGTGAATGATTGTTTGATGTATTGTTTTGTATTATTATGAGTAATACAATAGTTATGATTGTTTTGTATTATTATGAGTAATACAAAAATAAGAATTATAAAGAAATGGTTTTTCGATAGATAATATTTTGATTATCAAACAATTATTCAATATACAGTTGTTCCACCACTAGAGTATTACAATCAATATAGCAATTACACACAAAAACAGAATAAATCATCAATTTATTAATTGATTATGTATTTTTATCATTAACATGGGGGTACTTATTGAAAATAAAGTCCTTATTTTTCAAGGTTTTTCTATTAGCTATTTTTTTCATGCACTGACTGGAAAAATCAACCCTTAAAATCTCAAATTAAGAATATCAATCTCTATTTTTGTAAAAATTTAAATAAAAATATACAGATCTATACCCAGAAGACACCTACATTACACACTAATATATACCTGCCCATAAAAATACCTATATTTGGAGATAAAAGTATAATTCATAAACATCGAATAACATTAATAAAATACCTATATATAAGAAGAAAAATATATTTTTATACCTTATAACTAAATATAATGTAAACATATCCCCTTATATTTGAGTATTTATTGCTTGCGTGCTTCCAGCACAGCAAAGCAAGGAATAAATACGGAACTCAAATATGAAAAATAATAAAAAAATATTTATATTTAAGGAAATAATGTTTGACATCTTATTTTTTATATGTATAATAATGATCACAAGATATTAAATATCTTTATTTTATTTATCTATATCAATGTTAATTAACTAAACGCTATATGTTAATTGTAATCTTGATAATGATATTTATTTTATACTCTACTCAATGATAACTAACTAAAAACTACAAAAAGATCTATATAGATCTTTAAGAGTAAGAGCTAAAAACATCAGTAAAATCAATGGTTAGAGAGATAAAATATCACAAATAATACAAAAATAATGAAAAAAAGTAGTAAATCTAAATTTATATACTATCTAAATAGAATACCCGATCGCTCGCAAAAAGTGCTAAACCGCATAAATACTGGGCTTACGGGGTTTTATATAAAAATATAAGAAAGAATGAGGTATTTTGAATGGAACTAACAAGACATAGCAAGGAACGTTATGCAGAAAGGATTATGGGAAAAGAATCTTCTAATGATATTAATGCATTCATTGCAGCTAATGAAGAAAAGATTCGGACTGACATTGAATCAATGGTTACTTATGGGGCGCTTATCTTTAAGGGAAAGCCATTGGATTACAATGACAAACAGCCAGTAAAAGTTTATTTGTCAGGTACATGGATCATTATATTAGATGACAAACGAGACAGAGTTGTTACATTATACAAGATTGATTTAGGCTTAGGGGAAGATTTCAACAAACAATATGTAGAAAAACTTCTTGAAAAGTTATCTGCTGCTAATGAGAAGCTTAACTCTTATTATGAAGAGTCAAATAATACAAGGTCTGAATATTCAAAAATGATAAATGACAATAACTTACTTATTAATGAATATAGGGGGTACATAAAAAATCTGGAAGAATTAAATCATACATATACAGATCTTATCAATGCATTAACTAAAAATAATTCTGAAGCAGAATTAGAAGTAAGACAATGCATAGGAACTATTATGGGTAAGAAGGTGTTTTAATGGCAGTGCATATTGTAGATGCAATACCTGGAGCTGGTAAATCTACCGCAATGATAAATTTTATTAACTCCTCTCCTGCCACTGAAAAATTTTTATATATTACACCTTATTTAGAGGAAGTACAACGTATCAAAGAAAATTGTCCTGAAAAAGATTTTTATGAACCAGTTCTTACTGATGAAAAGAAGTCTACAAAGACAAAAGATATAAGACGCATGTTTAAAGATAGCAAGAATATAGTTTCGACGCATTCATTATTTATGAAATTTAATGACATCACAAAAGATTCATTTAAGGATGGTGAATACATCTTAATAATGGATGAAGTTGCAAATGTAGTCCAACCATTAGAAATATGTAAGCAAGATTTGCAAATACTTACCACTCTTATCAATGTGGATGATGATGGTCATGTTACATGGAAAGATCCTGAATATAATGGTCTGTTTAATAAATATAAATATTTATGTGACAGCGGATGCTTAACAATGTATGGAAATTCATTTGTATTATGGATGTTTCCAATAAATATATTTAAGCATTTTAAAGATGTATATGTACTTACTTATTTATTTAAGGCACAAATACAACGCTACTACTTTGACTATCACAAAATACAATATGATTATTTATATGTGTGTGGAAATTCATTAGACACATATTTTCTTACAACAGAAAATACCAATGTGCATTATAACTATTTAGATTTGATAAGTGTTCTTGATAATCAAAAAATGAATGCAATAGGTGATGATACTTATGCTCTGTCAAAAACATGGTATATGAAAAATAAAGATGAGTATGATCGTCTAAAGAAAAATACATATAACTTTTTTAAAAATATCATGAAATCAAAAACATGTTATAACGTATGGACTACTTTTAAGTGTTATAAGGCTAAGATAGCCGGAAGAGGTTACACCAAAGGTTTTATACCTTTAAACGCAAGAGCAACAAATAAATATAGAGATACTTATTGTGCTGCTTATCTAGTAAATATTTATTTAAACCCAGGAGTTAAAAATTTTTTCACTCAACAAGGAATTGATGTTGACGAAGATGGATATGCACTGTCAGAGCTTCTCCAGTGGTTATGGAGAACAAGAATAAGAAGTGGAGAATCTGTGACAGTATATATCCCAAGTAAAAGAATGAGGAATCTGCTGATAAATTGGATTAATGAAATAGGAGGAAACAGAGATGTTATTAACAAATGAAAGAACCAAAAATCAACCAAGAACAATGTTTTTTGAAATTGAGGATCGTCCTCTAGCGTATAAACCATCAAAAAAGGAACTTAAGCGCGAGAAAGAACTTATTAATGCATATAAGGATTATAAGAAAAAAAGACTTCATATTTTAAATACATACGGAGAAACTCCTGAATCATCAGTAATGATTACAGAGCTTGTTCGCTCCTATAACAAACATGTAAAAGAGTTAAATAATAAATATAGAAAGGAATAGCATATGAAAAAAAGACTATACACCTTATTCAAGATTCCGCTCAAAGACTTAATCAAGAGCAATTTTGATATGCACTGTACTACTAAGGAAGGATTGGAAAAAGGTTTTCTTATCAAGCAGACAGATTCTCCTATATTTGACCAAATTGAACGCTTAAGAGGAAGACCTAACAATCATATCCCTGAATTAATACTTTTAGAGGCAAAGAAAAATCCAAAAACTGAATCGGATCTTAGATATGTGTTATCAGATGGCTTTTTATTTAATGATAATAGATATGTGAGATTCGGCAAATCAGCTTCTCAGGGCAAAAATGGTATTACTGCTTTTGTAAGGGAAGATATATATGATGAATTATATATGATTACAGAAATGGATATAAAAATTGGCGAATGTGTTATTTCAAAATATGAAGCACAAAGATGTCTCGTATTTAGTTCATGCACTTTGGTTAAGAATTATATTCCACGAATAGTAATCATTGATGAGTATGAAAAAATTATAAAAGATAAACTTATAAGATACGTTGTTTCTGAACCCAAAGAGTTTGCAGACAAAGAAACCGGAGAAATAAAAACATATAACCTGCGCCGTATAGAGGAAGGTGTACATGATATTAAATTATCTCCATTTGATGGATGTGGATGTCATGAGATTGAATTTGCAGAAACTACCTCCGCTGCACTTGGTCTTGATTATATGGCAATAGGCAACCAAGTACGTATGCCATTTGTAAAAGGATATTCCGTGTATGTTCCATTCAGAGAGATATACAAAGAAATGGGCGTAACTGAAATAACCGATGTGTATGGAGTTTCTCATAATATAGATGATATTGATTGTATATGGAATACATCTATGTTTAAGGGTCATAAAATTTTCAAACAAAAATACGGAAGTGATGCTTGGAATAAATATATGGAAACATTTATTAAATATCAATTTAAACTTGGTATTAGTAAATACAGTCATCATGTAAAAAACCTTAAGCTTAAGGCACGTATGAATTTCCAATATCTGCAATGCTTGGATTTATGGAATCCAAAATACATTGAACATTTTAAGCATCTCGAAGACGATTACAACATACTTGATGAAGAAAATGCTGGTAAGGTTATAGAACTTGCAAAATACACTACTGGTCTTTTTGAAAAAGTAATTAGCGGAGATAAATTTTATACGTACAAATTTATGGGAGTTACAGATACATCGACCTATGAACCAGAAAGCAAATATATAGAAGCTGCTTTGGCTAATGATGTTATGCTGAAAGATCCTGCTGTTAAACGATTTATTTACCGTAAATTACAAAAGTATATTAATGAAGCAAAATTAGGAAAAATTTACGGAAGTGGTTTTTATCATACTATAGTTGGTGACATGATTGGATATCTAGAATATGCTGCCGGTAAAGAACCTGTCGGATGTTTAAATGCTGGTGAGTTTTTTTGTGAGACAATCGAACCCGGAGATTGCGTGTCGTTTCGCTCTCCTCTAGTATGTCCTTCAGAAGTAAACAAAATAAAAATTGTTACCAATGATATTGTAAAAAAATGGTTTTCATATTTTAAAAATCAAGATGTTGTCATGTTTAATATGTATGACATATCCGCCCCACAACAAGGCGGTGCAGATTTTGACGGGGATATAGTTTTTTTATGTAATGATCCAATAATTATCAATAGTAAAATTGATAAGCCAATAATTATTGACATTGAAGATAAGGTTACTGCTGTTTCTAAGGAGTATACAAAAGAAAACTTAATTGAATATGAATTAATGACAAGAGACTCACGGATCGGTGAAATCACAAACGTTGGAACGAGTATTGAAAATAAATACACAGAAAATCCTGAAATAAAGAAGCGTTATTCTGATTATGCATCTTTGTTAAGGATTTTACAAGGAAAAGAAATTGATTACTTAAAAACAGGTGTTAGATGGCATATGAATGCATCTCTCCGTAAATATATGAAAAAACTGCCATATTTTTTATTATATAACTATCCAAAGAAACTAGATGCTTATAATAAAATTCAGGCAGAAAATAAAAATTTACCAAAAGAAGAAAAACGTGCGTTAAATGCATTCAAATCACCATCTCCAATGAATGAGTTATGTGAGTATATATGTAAATGGGAGAAGAATTTAATGTGGAACAATGAATATGTAGATACTCGTTGTTTAATCACAAATACTGATTATGATTATAAAAACCAAGATTTACTAAGAGCCTCTAGATATTATATTTCAAAATATCAAAAAGATTTTAGTGTATTTATTAGTAAGTTTGACTGTATAGATAAGGAAACACAAGAAATGTATATGAGCGAACTCAGTAATAAATATATTAATTTGATAAAAGATATGTCCGGATGTGATGACGAAGTAATGATAGCTAATTATGTAATTTATGTTTCATATCAAAATCTTTCATCATCAAAAATTATGGCATGGAATGTATTTGGCGATTATATCATAAAGAACCTCAAAGATAATTCTAATCCAAGAAAGGTAATACGCATAACTGAAGCGCCGTATAAAACAAATGATACTTATGAATATCTTGGAAAGAACTATTATATGACATCAGAAGGTGAATAATGGTAAATATAGCTTATTACGATTCAATTTTCGACATAGTAGAGGATTATAATGATCCTTCTACTACTGCCGAAGAAAAAGATATAATATTTGAAGAGTTAAAGAATAGAATTTGGAAATGTGGTAATTACAGAACAACCGTAAAGAAAAAAATAACTTATAAAATTTGCAATAAAATCGCATCTATGCCGGAATATAATGAGATATTTTCAAAGTATACAGAAATGGAGTATACATCATACCGACACACATCAAAACGTGTAGGCTGGGAAAACCTAATTCGTCAGAAAATCAATAATATATATAGTTTTAATTTCGACAAAAATATTATGACAGATAAAAGATACAAGGATTTAATGTACCTGCCAAAACATCTGTACTATGACGTTGTTGAAGGCGCAGACTATACTCCAGAATATATTCAACAGAAAATAGATAACGGATTGTCTGAAGCAAACAAATTACTGATAAAAAATAGAAATAGCAAAATAACTCTTGCGTGGAAAGAATATATAGTTATTGTAAATAATTATTTACGAAGAATCCTAGATAATTGTCAGACTGAATTTGATTACGACCAGACTCACCCTAGAGATAATTATTTTGAGCGCGAATGGAATGCTGACAAATTATATGTAAAATATTTTTGCAAAAGCCTTGAATGTTATTTTAGAAATTTCAAATATGAAATATCTGGTTTGTCTGTACCAAGTTCAAGAACCAAAAATAATTATAAAACATGTCAAAAATGTGGGAAGCTATTTATAGTAAATTCAAATTCACAAAAGTTCTGTAAAAATTGTATATCAAAACCAATGGTGTTAAAAGATATTATCTGCATTGATTGTAGGAAAGAATTTAAAATATCTTCCAAAAACAATAAAACAATAAGATGTAAGGAATGTCAGGATAAATTTGATAGAGTTGTAAAACATAACTCTTATGTAAAAAAATATAGTAATTTACAGTATTAGAACCAACAAATAAAATAGAAATTTGCTGAAAGCCTTGTGTTTACTGGCTTTGATGGCATAATTTGTTCTTTACATATATGGTATGAAGAGAAAAATGAAAAACTTTTTTCTTCAAAATACTTTCATTCTTTTCTTATATTTTTCTCAGAAGACGCTGCGAGCATTTTCATTGCGATTATGTTCGTGGCGTATTTTTGTGTTTTTGATTAAATGGATACGGATTAATTGGAGGGGTTATGCAATATAGACGCTATGATGGCGAGTCTGATGAAGAACTAATATATAGAATATGCTCTGAAAAAGATACTATTGGTTCTTGGCAGGATGTCGCTGATATTTTAAATAATTTACTTGGTACTGAATATAATGAGTCAAAATTTCGTAAAGAATATCAGTCATTTAAGAAAATGATGGACGCAAATTTACAACATTTTATTGATTCTGATGAGTATTTACGAGAATTAAAAGATGCTCAGCGAGAACTTGAGCGAAAAAAAGTACAATTCAGAGACGAAAGAAATGCATGGAGTAAGCAAAATTATATTGATGCCAGAGTTGAAGAAAAATTAGATAAATTAGAAAACAGCCTCATGTCTTCTGGAAGAGTTAATTTTGATACACATGACAGTATATCTATAAATTCGGATAATGACATATTAGTTATTTTAAGTGATTTACATATAGGTCAGTGTTTTGAATCTATATTCGGTAAATATAATTCTGATATTGCTAAAAGTAGATTAAATCAGTTGTTAAATAGCATCATTGAGATAAGACAGCTGCATGATGCTAAAAACTGCTATGTAAGTCTACAGGGAGACCTGATTTCTGGAAATATTCATAAAAGTATACAGGTGTCAAATAGAGAAAATGTAATCAACCAGATTAAAATTGCGACGGAACTAATATCTTCATTTTGTTATGAGCTGTCTTTTCATTTCGAAAACGTGTTTATGTCAAGTGTAGTCGGCAACCATACTAGGATTGATCGGAAGGACGATGCAATACATGACGAAAGATTAGACGATATTATTAGTTGGTCTGTAGAAATGTCGTTAAAACATATTAATAATTTCCATGTTATGAATAGAAATATAGATACTGGCATTGCTGATATTTCAATCAGAGGTAAGACATATATTGCTGTACATGGTGATTATGATTCATACAATAAATCGGGTGTTCAGAATTTATGTCTAGCACTTGGATTTGTTCCATATGCCATAACCTTTGGGCATTTACATGTTTGTTCAGTAGATGAGACAAATGGTGTAAAAATGATTCGTGGTGGTTCGCTTGCAGGATGTGGAGATTCATACACTATTGAAAAAAGATTGACAGGAAAACCATCGCAAATGGTATGTGTATGTAATAAAGGTGGGGTCGTTGCCTACTACCCTATCGAATTAAAATAAATAATAGCAAAATATGCTATTAAGGATTTAAAAGGAGATTTTATATTATGAGTGACTTTAGATTAGGAAAAAATGACACGGCACATTTTACTTCTCTCGCAGAGCTTTCTGCTATTTCAAAAAGAAAGCCTAGAAAGTTTTCTGATAAAGAGAAAAATGAATGGAAAGAAAATGTTTTAAAGAAAACAATTCCAACATGTAAATATTGTGACGAGAGAATGACATACTTCGGCGGCAACATTGCTGTATGTACCAATGATTTATGCAAAGGCATTCCACATAAATATAAAGACGAAGACGGCACAGAAAAAATCAAATATACAAAGCCAGTATATTCATTATTAAGAGGTAATAATGCTAATTGGGCTGCTAAAACACTCTAAGCACTGAGGTGGACTGTATGAAGCAGAAAGAATTTGAAACAGAACTTCGTGATGAAATGAATAAATTATTTATGGATGAGATTGTTTTCAATCAAAATGATGCTGCAAAAATGCTAGATGTATTTAGTAATGTAATTACAAAATGTTTATTAAAAGGTGATTTTGTTAGAATCCCAAGAGTTGGCGCATTATCAGTTAAGGCAAGAAAATGCAGTGACCCTGTAACAAGAGAACCTTTGAACTGTAATGTGTTAAAATTTGCCACGTCAGAAGTTATAAAAAAAAGAATTAAAGAAGAAATGTAATATATGGGCAGTTACTACTACTGCCTTTTTTACCGTGGGTAGCGAAGTCTGGTTAAACGCACCTGACTGTAAATCAGGTCTCTTTGAGTTCGATGGTTCAAATCCATCCTCACGGATTTTCCTACTTTGTAGGACTGGTCGGTTTCGGATCAGTAGATGTCAAATCTAAAAATAAGCATGGTGACATGTATAAAGTGGTTTTATATGTTTAAAAACTGCGACTGTAATTTTACAGCTTAACGGAAAACACATAGGATTTATGCCTAACCTTCTATTCAAGGGCGACTGCTGGCGAATATGGTTAGGTAGGTGTCATGAAAAAGGCACTGCTAATTAACACAGAAATGTGGGGATAATCCGTGTATGATTGGTGGAAATATCGCAAGTATAACTGCTGGTCAGATTGTATGTAGTTTTCTCAAGTCGAAAGATAGGAAACTTAGTGCAAAGCAAGACGATCGCAAGTCAAGCAGGATGGCGATGACTGGGCGCTACTCAAAAGGTAGTGATGGTCAAATATGTACCTCGTCACCCATTTTTTTAACATGCATACTTATATTAATTAATAAAATAAATTGTGATTTTATTTAGAGGATATGATTATATTAATATTTTAAATAGCAAAAGTGTGCATGACTATGAAGAGAAAAACAACTTATTCACCTGAGATATGGTGACGTATAGCGCTCGCAAGGTGTTATATGAGAAAGTACAAGTAATTGCAACCGTGTCAGACTGCAATCTGAGGAACTCCGCAAGAGGCGATGTGATGAAAGAAAATCTATAATACTTCATAGTAAGAGTTTGCCGATTATGTCAAAATCGGTGTTGTTGTTAGCTACTGCTTAACAGGCAGTGTGATTAGCCATTTCCAACGATGGCAGATGCTAATATATTAGGTCAAAAATCTCAGCCTAAAGAATATAAATCTCGTGCATAAGTACGAGATTTTTTATTGCCGTTTTCGTATAGTGGTTAGTACTGCTGGCTTCCACCCAGTATACGAGAGTTCGAATCTCTCAAGCGGCTTATAACTAATAAAAAAGTTATTTCATTATAAGGATTAAATGGAGGTGCTGCAATTGGCACGAGTTATAAATCAAGCTGCTAAAGCAGCGTCTGATATTGGTCAAAAAATAAAATATGTAAATAATTTTATTGATAAAACAGTAAGTGAATTTAATGGCTTAGAAGACAAGTATAAACTACAGTTATTACGCGCTCTTGGAGTTGGTAAAGATTTTTTTACATGTAATAAGTGTTGTGATGTATATGCTAGGGGAACATTTTACTCTTCTACTGCTCCTACTTACAAATCTGGCGTAACGTCTATATGCAAATCGTGTGCTGAAGATATTGCTATGCCTACTATTGATGGCGAAAAAAAACTGCCTACAAAAGAAACCGTAGACTTAGCATGTAGGGCATTAAATAAGCCTATGCTTGATGCTGTTTGGGATGCGAGTTTACTTGAGGCTGCAAATACAACATCTGGCAGGACTAAAAATAATGTATGGACTTCATATATTAAAAATATTTCAATGATGAATTATTATACTCTGACATACCAAGATAGTGATGGTTATACAGGTGGCGCATACTCTATGGCTACATTAGCTACTGACGAACTGCCAAAAGACCAAGAGGTAATAAAACAATTTGAAAAAAATAAAGATGATACTTTAAGGCTTCTCGGATACCTTCCTTTTGAAAGGGAAAAGTTATCTGACCAGCCTTTTTTATATGCGCAATTAATAGGATTCTTAGACTCTTCCGAAGAAGGAAATGACGATATGATGCGCACCTCTTCTACAATTAGCATAGTAAGAGGATTTCTTCAGTTATCACAGATTGATGATGCTATTGCACAATTGGTACAGGATAGTGGAGATTTAAAAAATATAGAAAGAAATATAAATGCTATTAAAAACTATCAGTCTATGAAAGCCAACATAGTTCAGTCAATAACTAAATTAGCTGAGCAAAGTTGCATATCATTGAAAAATAGCAAAAATGCTAAAAAAGGTGAAAATACATGGACTGGTAAAATCAAAAAAATCAAAGAAATAAATCTTCGAGAAGGAGAGGTTAATGGATTTGATATTTGGACTTGTAAAGGTATGCAGCAGGTTATGGAAATGAGTGATGCTTCAATCATGAAGCAATTGCGTCTTGATGATTCTGAGTGGTCAGATATGGTTGCAGATCAGAGGGTTATGATAAGGACTTTACAAGAACAAAAAAATAATTATGAAGAAATCTCAAGAATATTGTTAAGAGAAAACATAGACCTAAGAGATTTCTTAAAGGAGAATGAACTTTTAGATACAAGCAGGCTTGTTAATTTAGATGACTTGTACGCTTGCTTTACTTCTGATGAGGAGGCTGAGAATAATGGTGATTCAAGAGATGGTGAAAACGAATCCGAAAGCTCAACAGACGATTCAGAAAATTAGCGAAAATATAGACTTTGAAAAATATACTATTAAGTCATTGCCTCGCATGAAAGAGAAATACATACGAGAAATGTTTGGTGATGACAACAGGTATACCGTATATGTAAAACCCGGTACATATGCAATGTCTAGTAAAAAAGTTGAATCATTAATAACTATTGCTGAAATTCAAAGATATTATCAGTGCAATCCAGTAAAATTTATTGATGATTTTTTTAATATAGAACTTTTGGATAGTCAAGCTTATATTGTTCAGCGAGCTTGGATGTGCCCAAACGTCCTTTTAGTTTGTAGTCGAGGTTTTGGAAAATCGACAATTACAGACATAATTATTATGGCTAAGGATATGCTATTTACAAACTACTGGAGCTATATCGCATCTGGTTCCGGAAGTCAGGCTGAACAAACATTTACAACACTAGAAAAACTTGCAAACGACAATATCGAAAGCATGATGGGTTCTTCTGGTTATATTTTTAAAAACGAAATAGAAGTAAAAAATGCAGCCGGAGATGGATTTAGTCATTCATCTGACGGCTTTTCTTATAATTTATTTAACGGTTCTATGACTAAAACGCTGAACAGTAATGTTGATAAAAAACGTGGTTCGCGTGGTAACTTAGTCGTATTTGACGAATGTGGTTTCTTGGATGCAGACATGATGCATACATATGCTGCTTTTGTCATTGTTAATAAGGGTTTTGCTACTGGTAAAGACAGAGATGGTAACTCAATTGATATGAGTAGATTAAGATGTATACCTAATCCAGTACCTAACCAATTGTTCTACATCAGTTCTGCTTCTTCTACTGATACAGAATATTATAAACTATATAGAGATTTTTCAAAACGCATGATTATGGGTGATACAGATTATTTTGTAGCACAAATTGATTGTGAAATAGTTTTAAAGCCTACAAAGCATGGTCAGGTTATCGCTCCGCTGTATAGTAAAAAAACTATAGAGACAGCAATGAGAAATAACCCTGAAAAGGCAAGACGTGAATATTATTGCCAATTTTCTGCAGACCTTGGTGACAGAGGATTGTTTAAACGTGGTGTTATTACAAGAAATGAGATTACACGTCGCCCTCTCTTGTTTAATGACACTGGTGATAAAAAATTTATTATTGCATACGATCCAGCTCGTTCACATGATAACTCTGTAATTACTGTAATAGAAGTATACACAGTTACTCTTGAAAACAACAAAAAAGATATTCGTGCAAGAGTTGTTAATTGTATAAATTTAATGCAATTAGGCAAAAGGATAAAATCGCCAATGAGAACTCCTGACCAGATTGACTATTTGAAAAAAGTTATTGTTGCTTACAATGCTGGAGCCGATGCATATGGCAATATTCTTGGAATATATATAGACGCTGGTTCTGGTGGTGGTGGTAAAAATATTGGCGACTTTTTAATGCCAGACTGGGTAGATGAGGCAGGTACAAAACATAGAGGTCTTATAGACAAAGAATACTATTCTGAGTATGTATCAAGATTCCCTAATGCTGTAGATAAATTAAGACTGCTTGAACCTACCGCTTATAAATCAATTATTTATGAGTCACTTATTGAGTTAATGACTCAGGATAAAATAGAATTTACTTCTACTTATGATAATAAAGGAAGTTTGACAATATTTGATATAGACCAAGCCAAACTAGACAAAGAAAAAGCAATCATAACCGAAAAGCTTAAGAAAAATAAAAAGCTAACAGAGGAAGAATTTGATAATAAATTAAAAGAAGAAATTGCTAAAATTCAGTGTGTTAATACGCGAATTGAGAGACTTGACTGGCAAGAAGAAATGGCTCTTGCAAATATTGATGCTATGAAAGAGGAAATGCTTAATATGATAAGAAAGCCAAATAAAAGTGGACGAGATTCATTCGAGCTATGTCCTGAAAAGGCAAATATATTACATGATGACCGCAGCTATACTATGGCATTATGTGCATATGGTCTTTCTGTTGAACGAAGAAAAAGTATTACACAAAGAAAGGTTGCTAAACCAGATAATCTTGCAAAAATATTACCTATGAAACACGCCAAACGAAGTTCATTACTTTAATGGCGTGTTTTTTATATACGAAAGGAGGCGTAGATTTGGCTACTAGAGTTAATACGCCAAAGCAGACAGGAAAGGAAACTACTAGCTACACTTCTATGCCTGTTGAAAAAAAAATAAATACTCCATCAGGAGATAAGTCTGTTAAAAAAATAAGAGAGAGACTTGAATTTGATGACAGAATGAAAGAAATATTTAAAGCCACAAAGGACGCTCTTGCTCTTGCAGACCTTACTAAAACAGAAACAAGAACATATACAACTTACAATAAGGAAACATTAAGACAGTATCTTCGCAATCCTAAAAACTATGAATCAAACCTGCGCACGCTTAGCAGTTTTTTATACAGACTGTGTTATAACTACAGGCGGTTGATATGGTACAACGCAGAGATGGTTGATTTAAATGCTGTTTCTGTAATACCTATTATTGAGAATTTTGATGAGGTTGATGACGAGCAATTAAAAAATAATTATTATGATACTTTAAAAAAATTGCAGCAAATGAATCTCGCAAATCAGATTTTACAATTATTAATAGTTGCATGGAGAGAAGACACTGTTTATGCATATGTATATGATGATGACGAAACATTATTCTTTCATATTCTTGATGGAAATTACTGTAGGGTGTCGTCTAATGACGCTGGATGTCTTAGATTTGCATTTGATTTTTCTTATTTTAGAAGTCATACAAATGATTTGGAAAATTGGGATTCAGAATTTCAAAAAAAATATAATGCATATACTGCCGGAACTGCAAATAGATGGCAGGAATTAGACCTAGAGAAACAAATTTGTATCAAAGTAAATATTGACGATAAAACAATGGATTATCCGCCATTTGCAGCATTGTTCGAGCAGATTATTGATTTGATAGACTTGCAAAGTATACAGGCTGTAAAGGATGAGCTTTCTATTTATAAACTACTTGTTGCAAGATTACAGGTTCTTGGTAATGCAGATACTGCTGATCAATTCGAGGTAGATGTTGATACCGCAATTGATTATTATAATAGACTTGCATCAGAATTGCCGGAATGTGTCGGAGCTGTACTGTCACCTGTTCCAATAGATACTATTGAGTTTAAAGGTACTACTACAGAAGACACCGATTCTATTGCAAATGCTAACAAAAATTTATTCAAAAACGCAACATCTAGCGAGGTTTTATACTCTGAAAAAAGCAATTCTGCAATATGTAATGCTCAGTTAATTAGCGATACTTTGAATGCTATCGGCACTGTTCTACCGCAGATTGAAAGATGGATAAACTGTTATCTTACATATAAAATCGGAGATGGTCATGCGTATGTAAAATGTATGATGGTATCTCCATACACAAAATCTGATTATAAAAAATCGCTTCTTGAGTCTGGTCAAAATGGTCTTCCATTTAAGCTTGAAGTTGGTGGTCTCGACGGTTTCACGCCACTTGAGACACTTTCAAAATTATATCTTGAAAATAATGTGCTTGACATTACAAATAAACTTATTCCATTTTCAACATCATATACTAAAACAGATAAGCAACAAAATGGCGATGGTTCGGACGGCGCTCCTTTAAAAGATGATGCAGACATTACTGATTCAGGTCTTACAGGAAGGGAGTATAAATAAATGAATAAAAATTTCATAGTTACAGATGACTATGCTACTGCTGTCGAACTTGCAAAAGTTTTTAATCAGATTCAAACATGTTCCGACTTTTTTTATTTTGTAAACGATTCGACGATTAAGTTTGATAAGTGCAACTTTGATATTAATAAAATACACTACACAAATAGAATTTGTCTGTAATACGAAAAACAATCAGGAAGGAGGGACATACATATAATGAGTAAGAATTATTTATACGCAGAAGATTTGTATGATTTTTTTGTAGAACACGGAAAATCATTTTCATATAATTCTAATGGTAATGAGGATGATGAGCTTGTAATTTTTACACTTGGTAGTATTAGATATGATGATACTATTGATGACAAGCATAAAGAAGGATTATTACCAGTTCATTTGCAAGCTTGCCATATAGATAAAAATCTGAATAAAAGCGAAATTTCCAAAAATAATATGGAAGAAAATATGCCGTCATTTTTTGAACGACCTATTTTGGGATACATTCATAAGGTTGGCGACCAGTATGAATTTTATTCTCATAATATGCATCAAAGCGAAGATGGAGAAACAATATACGACGAAATACCTGTCGGTCATATACCTAGTACATCTGAACTTAAATTAGTATACGACAAAGACAAAGATAAGACTTATCTCGAAGCAGATGGATATATTTATGAGGAATATACAAAGGCTGCTGATATTATAAAAAGAGAACAGGAATGTCCTGTGTCAGTTGAAATAGTTATTAGGTCTATGAGCTATGACGTTACTAATAAGGCGTTAAATATTGAAGATTTTTATTTATCCGGGGTCACACTTTTAGGAAAAGACACTAATGGCAAAGCAGTAGCACCTGGTATGGAAGGTGCTAATTTAAAATTGTCTAGCTTTAATAAAAACGATGATAATTTTGAAAATATTTATAATGAATTATCTGACATGCACAAGAAGTTAGATTATATTCTTTCGCACGTTGATAATAACATAGAAAAATGTGAGGAAGGAGGAAATGAGGACAATATGACAAAATTTGAAGAATTATTACAGAAATATAATAAGACTATTGACGATGTTACCTTTGAATATGCAGATTTAACAGATGAAGAGTTGGAAGCAAAATTTGCAGAAGTATTTGAGGATACAGACGATCAGAATGACAATAGCACCACAGAAGAAGGTTCTAATTTTGAGGAATGCTCAGAAGAACCAGGCTTAGATGAAAATGAAAACACTTCTTCTACAGTGTCAGAGCATTTTGAAAATATTGTACGTACATACGAAATCAGCCATGAAGATGTAAGATATGCATTATACAATCTTTTAGCTTCATACGAAGAGTCAGACAATGAATGGTACTACATTGAAAATGTATATGACGAGTATTTCGTATACTCAAACTGGGATGGAGATAAGCTTTATCGTCAGAATTATATTAAAGATGATGATGCTGTTTCGTTTGACGGAGAAAGAATAGAATTATTCAAAGAATATTTAACAGCAAGCGAAAAAGCTGAATTAGAGTCAATGAGAGCAAACTACTCTTCTATTCAGGAACGTTTATCTGTATATGAAGAAAAAGAGCAAAAAGTGAAAAAAGAAGAACTTATCGCATCTAAAGATTACGAGGCAATAAGAAATTCTGCCGAGTTTGCTGAATTAACAAAAGATATTGAAAAATATTCATTTGATGAATTAGCAAGTAAATGCGATTCTATGTTATTAGCGTTTGCTAAGGCTGGCGGAAAATTTACTTTTGCTGAAGACCCTGATAATAAACATCATAATAGAGTTGGATATTCAGAGCCTGATAACGAATACTTGCCATACGGCGGTATTTTAGAATAATAAAATAACAAATAACTTTATTAGCACATCGAGCCATAAGGTGACTATTCACCGAAAGGCTCTTTTTTTGTGCTCAAAATTAATTTTCTTAGGAGGAAAACAAAATGGCAAGCAATTTTGATAAATACGCTTACACAAAAAATGGCGTTGTAGAAACAAGTGCATTACTTGCTACTACATATGGTCGTCATATTTTAAACCTTGTTTGTGAGTCAGACTTAGAGAACGGATGCGTTGCAAAAGTTGGCGCATATAAAGAGGCTGAAGTTTACAAAGCAGAAGCTCCTGCAATTACAGACGAAATTGTTTTAATTGCAAATCAGGTAAAGATTTACGAAGAATACAACACAAAAATGCAGGAAGAAAGCCAGTACTACATCAAGAAAGGTGAAATCGCTCAGGGTGATGACCTTGATAGACATGATAGATTTGCTCTTTCAAAAGAGTCTTTTGGCGCTGATGCAAATCCAGAGGTTGGTGAATATGTTGGTGTTGAAGCAGGTAAATTCAAGCTTACAACATTAGGAAAATCTGCGCCAGCAAAAGGTACAAGAGGTTTTGTAGCAATCATCGAAGATGTGGCTAAAAACGGTAATTTCAGAATTCATGTTCTTAGAAACATGGCTGTTTAATTATTTTAACGGGAGGAACTATTTTTATGCGTTTACAGTTTAATGAGTATAGTAACGGTCTTCAGTCAGTATTTGGCGAGGCTAATAAATATGCCAACTTCTCTAAGTTATGCATTGATACAGTAAATGGAAAACTCGAAGCTGGTGTTACATTTGCAAAAGCAAACGAAAGCATAGGACGACAGATTAGAGAAATCTACGGATTACCTGAACATCCAACAGATAGAGAAGTTAGAAATGCTTTAAGAAGTAAAGAGAAAAATACAATTGCTTTTGAAATTATTGAAGATACAATCGAGGACACATTGGTTTCTGGATGGAATGAATCTGCATTCTTCAGAATACTTGTAGAGACAAAAAATAATCGTCTTGGACAGAAAAACTCTTTCTATATTCCAGACAAGACAATTATTACAATTTCTAAGATTAATAACGGTCATCACGATATGATCCGTCAGAGACTTGGCGAAGGAACAGAGAGATCTATAGAGACAAGCTCTATTGGAGCAAAAATTTACATGTCATTATCAAGATACTTACAGGGAGTAGAAAGCTGGGTTGATTTAATCCAGAAAATTTCTGAGGCTTTATCTAGATATGTTGATACTATGATGCATACAGCATTTGTATCTGCTGGACAGAGTTTACCTGAAACACAGTGGTATTCTGGCGGAGCTATGGAGGCTGCTTCTCATGATGAATTTGTTAAATTAATTCAGGACGTTGAATTAGCAACAAATTCAACAGCTATGATTGTTGGTACAAAAGTTGCCCTTTCCCAGTTAAGAAAACTTGGAGATGTTCAGTGGATTTCAGAGGATGCAAAGAACGACGTATATAGAATGGGTCGTATCGGTACATTTGAAGGAACGCAGCTTGTTGAATTACCACAGGCATTTGCTTTGAATGATACAACAAAATATCTTGAAGAAGATAAATATATCTACATCTTCCCAAATAACATGGACAAACCTATTAAATTCTATTGGGAGGGAGATACAGAAATTACTGAGGTTACAGATTCTGCAGCACGTCAGGATAAATCTATGGATTATGAAGTACAGGCTACTTGCGGATGCGAGGTCATCACAAATCGTAGATTTGGTACATGGGTAATTTCTTAACATGTTAATAAAATGGGCTACCTGTATGGTAGCCCTTATTTAATATAGGAAACAAAGGAGAGTTTTTATGGCAGCAAGAAAAACAGCCACTACTGCTGCTTCTGAAAAGAATGTAGCGTCAGTAAAAGAGGAGACAAAGACAAAAACATCTACTCCAATTAAAAAATATGAACCTTCTGACCTTGTTTTATGTCGCTCTGTATTCCCTGGAAGATTTTTATATAAAGGTGACAAAACAAAGATGACATATTTATTTGCTCAGAAAGGTGATGTTAATTATATAGAATATCAGGACTTATTGGCATCATTACTTACAAGAAATGGTGCGATTATGGCTCCATATATTGTCATTGATGACGAGGAATTGCTTGAGCAGGCTCATTGGCAGCAGCTCAAAAAATTATACGACAAAACTTTTGTTTTAGATGATATTGAATCAATCATTGAATTGCCAACAATTGATTTCAAAAAGGTATTTAATGAATTACCAGCAGGTTCTAAACGGTCTGTCATGCTTGTAGCGTCAGACATGGTTAAAGATGGTAGATTAGATTCTATTAACAAAGTGAGCATCATTGATGAAGCGTGTGGTACAAATTTAGCCGTAATGTTCAAAGGACTGTAATATAGGGAGGCGTTATTATGACCTCTATTACTTACGATGATATTTATTCTAGATTTTTAGTATCTGTTAATGCATACGAGGTATCTTCAATGCTTGAAGACGATGCTCGTGTATTATTATCAGAATGGTTACATTCAGTAAGAGCTATTCCAAAAGTAAGAAAAATATTTTCAAGTATTGTTTTGGATGGAGAATTACAAAAAATCACCTATGAATTAAAAAATTCATTTACTGCAGATGATGAGGAGACAAACAATGACTTCGTCATCGAAGTGTTTGGTCTTGGTATTGCGTGGAGATGGTCTTCACAAAAATACAAATCAACATTAAATACAAATCAGGTGTATGGTGGCAAAGAAGAAAAATATTACTCACAAGCAAATCACACCGATTCTTTAAAAGAAATGCAAAATGTTTCAAAAATTGATTTGTATAACTTGATTAGCCAGCATGTCACTGCTAATAATTCATATCTAACTCAGGAGGAGTCATAAATGAATACTATTTATGGAAATTTTCCTGAAAAGCAAATTAGCGATTATAAAAAAATTTTACATGGAAAAATTCATTGGCTGCTTCTTTATAAAGAAGAAAAGTATGAATTTCTTGATAATTATTTTAATACGCTTATGTTGCAAATATCTGGCTTGAATAATATTTTTAATAATTCTCCAGAAGTAATAGAATTACTAGCTACATTACAATCTGCTAGAGATATTTCTAATATGGATAATTGTGATTTTAAGCAATACAGAAAACTTATTTTTGATGCTCATTCTTTAGTTGATAGGATAAAGGAATAATTATTATATGGGAAAGTTTGCAATACTTAAATCAATACTATCCTCTTCCGGCTCAACTAATGGTCAAATACGAAAGAATGAATCAGACCAAATCATGGATATTACTTGGAACGAGGATATTCAATCTAAAAAATGCTATATTTATGATTATTTTCATGATGACCAAAAACATAAAATAAAGGGTTACGATCCATCTGTTAGCGAAACTAAAACGCCTATTGACGCTAAGTTTATTATAACACAGTATGGAACTGTATCTAAAGATCAGGTTGAATACCATATACAATTTAGACCGTTTCAAAAATGCCCATTAGATTACTATAAATCTGAGTATGAAGATAAATATTTATGCGAATACCCATTAGGATTATATATTGATATACCTGATGATGAAGGCGTATATAGAAAATGGCTAATTGTATCGTATGATACAGCAAACCAGTTTAGAAAATATAGTGTTTTGCCATGTAATTTCTATTTTACATGGGTTATGAATGGAACTATATATGGAATGTGTGGCACAGCAAGATTACGTAATTCGTACAATTCAGGATTATGGACGGATTACAGGATCACTACTGTAGAAAACCAAGACCAGATTTGGTTTCCATTGAACAGTATTACAGAAAACATTTATTATATAGATGAAGAATCTTCTGAAAATCAACGATTTATTATATCGCCACCAGTTAAACATCCTAATACATGGAAGGTTTCTAAGCTGGAATCTTTACATCCAATAGGAATATATAAAGTAACATTGTATCAGTCAAAATTTAATCCATTAACAGATATGTTAATAAAACTTCCTGTTGATGCACCAGAAGAAGACAAGATACCATGTTGGGTTGCTGATTATAATAAGTCGTCACTTACACCTACTCCACCGCCTGTAATTGAGAAGGACGACAACAGTGATTATTGTAAAATACAATATTCCGGAAATTCGCCACAGGTAAAAGTTAACGGTGGTTATAAAAAAATATCTGTATTATTTTTTAACAAAAATAACATTCAGATTGATAAGTATTTAGTTGATGAAACATGTTGGAGTTTTAGCATAGATAATATAGACGTATCTGATTTAATTGATATAAAATTAATTTCAGAGGACAGTTTCAACGAAATAAAAATTAAATTTCTCGGAGATGAAACGTATCTTTCAAAGATACTAACAGTAGGTGTAAAAGATACAACTGATACAGTTAAATCAACAGTGCAACTTGAAATTGTATGCTTATAGGAGGGCTTGATATGTTAGAACCGGAAGAAATTCAGGATATCATCAAGCGCTTTAAGGTCAATGGCGAAGATGATAACTGTAGATTTAAAGAAATAATTAAGCAGAGATTACTTAATAATAGGGCTATTATTCATTTTCTGAATTCGCCCAACTTAGACGAAGATTGTCCAGATGATTATTTTGGCGTTGTTATTAAACCGGAATATATGATCCCTCAAACGCAGTCTGAATACAAAAACTTTATATGTTTTGAGACTGCATGGGATGGTTCAATGCCAAGATATGGTTCTGATAAAATGAAACTATCTACTATTACTTTTTACATTTTATGTGAGGAAGAAGGTAATGTAGATAAAGAAACAGGCTTAGCAAGGCATGACCTGTTAGCCGCATTGATAAAACAAGAATTTTCCAATTCTAATTTCTTTGGTTGTAAATTAGAACATACAAAAGATACACCATCAACAACAGATACTCACTATGCAACGCGTGCAATTGAATTTACAATACACAGTCTTGTGGAAGGTAATATAAAAACATGTGGAGATAGAATGAGAAATATGTCAAATTGTGTAAGATGTTAGGGGTGAAATTTTTGCAAGATGTAGATGAATATACCTTATATTATGGCAAAGAACTGGATGTCCTGCTCATTGAAGTGATAGTCCAGCAAAAAGCGGGTCAGCTTGCGCTGGCCTGCGCTGATGGAATAGCCCTGATTATCCGGGTTTTTGCGGAAGAACATATCAAACACCAGCGTGGTATTCTTAAAGCCATGCAGGAACAGGCAGTTTGCCATGGTGAATTCATAAAAATCCACCACCATCGCGGGGTTATCGTAGTCCTCATCGGGGATATAAGGCTCAACCTTGATCTCGTTCATGAATGTTTTCCTCTCTATTTATACCCGGCGTCAGCTCTTCCCTACTGCGCGCCGCCTGCCGCTTGCCCGGCAGGGGGATCCTCCGCCCTGTCATGACAGAGCGTTTCTATCATGATAGCACGATTCCCCTGCCGGTGCAAGTATTTTCGCGCAAAAAGACCGCTGCACAAACGCTGTGCAGCGGTCTCTGCGCTTAAATCAATAGATTCTCTTCAGAACAGGCTTAGCCGTTCATGATGCTGGGGGTAGCGTTCTTCAGCACAACGTCGTGGCTGCCGCCCTCCACGATGGAGGTGGAAGAAACAACGGTCAGCTTGGCCTTCTGCTGCAGCTCGGGGATGGACAGAGCGCCGCAGTTGCACATGGTGCTCTTCACCTTGTACAGGGTGGTCTGCACGCCGTCTGCCAGAGGACCGGCGTAAGGCACATAGCTGTCCACGCCCTCCTCAAAGCTCAGTTTGGTGGAGCCGCCCAGGTCATAGCGCTGCCAGTTGCGGGCACGGTTGGAGCCTTCGCCCCAGTACTCCTTCATAT
>ENA-OURZ01000740-OURZ01000740.1-human-gut-metagenome-genome-assembly--contig:-NODE-740-length-42154-cov-6.388845_pt1 | contig 42154 bp, 46 predicted proteins | sample MGYA00242073_ERZ509195 | MGnify/ENA primary metagenome ERZ509195 (study PRJEB26280, sample SAMEA2338837) | human gut metagenome | biome: human gut; feature: human-associated habitat; material: faeces... | reverse complement strand
CGTCGTCGTAGGTGGTGAACACGGAAACCGTTCTGGCATCGTCCACGCGGATGAACACGGGCAGGTTCTCGAACATATCCAGCTCGTTGCGGACCAGCTTCACGATGCTGTCCAGGCCGGAGACGGAGAGGTTGGCAGGGCGGTCAATGTGGGGCTTGATACGGACCAGGTCGTGGTCAGAGTAGGTGTCGCCGTGGATGTCGTAGGTCTTGTTGTCCTTGAGGGACACGAGGTACTGGGCAAATTCTTTCAGCATGATGAATACTCCTTTCAGATCGTGGCGTTATGCCTGGCGTTTGAACTTCAAAATTTTGGGGTGGTCCTGCTCCTCACCGTCGAGGGCTAACTGGCCGGGGACCTGGGGCACCATTTCGGCCACCAGCAGCTCGCCGGTGCTGGGTGCGTTGGTGATGTAGAGGCTCGTGGTCACGGGGTCCGTCGGGGTCAGGGAGCACTTGGCCGTGCTCTGCACCGTGATGGTCCGGCGGTCAGCGCTGGGGATAAGCTCCAGGGTCACGGAGATTTTGCGCTTTGCGGTGGCCTTGGTGTTGGGGTCCAGGATGTTGTCCATCACCTTGCCCATCTCATAGTCCACGCGCTCCAGGATTGCACCCATTGACATCTCAAGGATGCTTTTTTTGTCCAACTGGTCACTCATGCGGTTTTATCCTCCTTTTTGGTGGCCCGTTTCCGGGCCGCATATTCTCCTAACAGCCGCTTGAGGGCTGCGTCATGCCAGCTTTGCCAGGACGAATACCCGCACACCTGGAGCAGGTCGTCCGGCAGGCTTGCCGCGAACTCGCGGCTGATGCGGTAACACTTGCGGAAGCGCCCGGTGGGCGCTGTGGGCGGCGCGGTCTCCGTCTCGCTGGCCTCGCTGCTGCTCTCTGCTGTCGGCAGCGCCCCCAGCAGGTCCAGGTCCTCCGCGTCGTAGAGTTCCGTCCTGGACGCTCCCAGGACATCCTCCAGGGCCTTGAGCTGGTCCGCCGTCGGCAGGCATACGCCCTTCTCATACCGGCTTACCATGCCCACATCAGCCCTGGGTTCCGTTTCTTTCAGTCTGGCGGACACCTGCGGCTGGGTCAGACCCAGCGCCATCCGCCGCTCTTGTAGTCGGTTCATGCTCTGCCTCCTCTATCAGTCTGATTTGTTGGAAGAAGGGGAAGAACTGGGGCGGGCACACCGCGTTTCCGAGGCATCTAACTCTGTCCATCCAGTTGGGAAGCCCATCAACCATTCGGTCCATTCCGGGTTCAGATTTCCAGTACCCCCCCCCGCCAGGTAGGCCACTTTCTGGCATAGGAGCAACGACCTGGTGGATGTCGCGTCCTTCCGCAGGTGCCGGGCCAGCCCCGCCGCGTCCATCGCCGTCGGCGTGGGCCACGATTGCAAATCGGTATCTTTGGTGCGGGGCGCCGACGCCGCGAGCTGGAACCATAAACGCCCGTGCGGTGTAACCTTTACTTTCCAGGTCAGAAAGCACATCGTCGAGCGCCAGATTGAGGATGTTAGCAACATTCTCTCCAATGACCCAAGTGGGCCGCAGCTCGTCGATAACTCTAAGCATCTCCGGCCAGAGGTAGCGGTCATCGCTCTTGCCTCTGCGCTGTCCGGCTTTGGAGAAGGGTTGGCAGGGGAAGCCGCCGGAAATAATGTCAACTGTTCGTAGTCCGGTCCGTTCACAGAAACTCTCCTTTGTCAAAGTCCGAATGTCCCGCCAGCGCGGAACGTCCGGCCAATGTTTCTCCAGGACCCTGGTGGGGTAGTCGGCCCACTCGCATTGTCCCACGGTGTGGAAGCCTGCCCACTCGGCGGCCAGGTCCAGGCCGCCGATGCCGGAAAACAGGGAAAGGTGGGTCAACTCCATATCAGCTATCCCTCATACGGGCTTTCCAGGGACCAGTCCCAGGTCTGCCCGCCTTGCCATTCCGTGGTGAAGTAGTTGTGTACGCCGTCTCCGGTGAAGTACAGGTATTCCCTCGGCAGCACCCGGCCCACGCTGCCCACGCACTCCTTCTCGGCCATCCAGCGGGCCAGCACATCCTCCACCAGGGCCAGGATGTCCGGGTCCACCGGGTTGCTGGGGTCGTAGCCGTAGAACTGGCAGGGCTGGGTCGTGATGCCCTCCACCGTGTCGGCCCAGAAGCGGTCCCCGCTGTCGTAGCGGTTCAGCACGCACCAGATCGTGGCCGCCTGTTCCGTGGTGGAGCAGCCCCGTGCCTCGCCCCACACCATCTTTGCCAGGGCTACCTTGGACGCCTCCATCGGGTCGATGGCCTCCTGGTCCTCAAACTCCAGCGTGATGGGTTCCAGCGTGGGTGCCTCCGCCGGAAGTGCCGTTGCCGTCACCGGCACGGTGGCCTCTGGTGTCTCCGGCTCTTGTGGACGCCCGCTCCAGGCGAACGCCGCAGCCACGGCCAGAAGGGCCAGCGCCAGGCAGGCGGCTCTCTGCATCGCGGCCCTGCGGCGGCGCTGCTGCCGCCTCCGCCGTTCAGTCCGGGTCATAGGTGCTTCTCCTGCGGCGGTACAGCTCGTCGATAAGGTCCGTGTCGCTGTAATCGGCCAGCGCCTTGCCCTCGTCCTCGGTCTCAACCGATACAAGGATAGAGGATTTCAGATACAAAGCGGGACGCGGCGCGAAGTAGGCGTAGTACACGTTGTTGTAGTCCACGGTGCCGTCGGCGCCGATGATGTACGCGCGGTTGTCATTCGAGCACGGGGAGCTGTTGGTTGTCCAGCCTGTTGCCAGCCAATAGGGCTTGGAGGTCAGCGGCAGGATGCTGCGGTGCTTGCGGTACTCGTCAATGGTCAGCGCCCGCACGACGGCCAGGGGCTTGCCGTAGTCCGTCATGCCGTCCATGGTGGTCAGGTCGATGGGTCGCTCCACCACGGCGGAGAAGATGGCCGGGTGCTTGTCCCGCAGCCAGCGCTCCACGGTTTTGGAAAGCAGGCTGCCCGCGTAGTTGTTGTGGTCCTCACGCTCGGCGTCGTCATCCTCAAACTGGCAGCACTCCGGCAGCGTGTCGGCGGCCACCGCAAAGGCGGCGTCCAGGTCGTCCTCCAGCTTCACAAACTCCACACCGTCGAGGGTGAAGTGTTCGCCCCGACGTACCTGTGCCAGGGCCAGGTCCTTCATTTTCATGTCCTTGTCCTCCTCTTTGGTTTACTGGCCGCTCTCGGCGGTCGTGGTGGTCCGCCGGTTGCCCCGGCGGCGGATTGCCTCTTGAAACGTCCTTTGAGCCAGGCGGGGGTCATACTCCGGGCGCTGGTTCTTGTCCAGCTTGCCCGTGTCGCCTCGTCGCAGCTCCTCATAGATCGTTGCGGGGTGGCATCCGATTTTGTAGGCGATGTCCAGCACGCGGGCTTCCTCCTGGTACATCTTTGCGATTTTCTTTCGGTCCTGGAAATCCAGGTACTTGCAGGCCATCACGCGCACCCCCTTTCCTGGGAAAAAATAAAGCCCGAAGGACTGTTTCATCCTTCGGGTTTTACGATAGCATTTGCGTTGGCAAATGTCAATAGTAAAACCCGAATTTCTTTGAAAAATTTTTTATAGGCTTTATAGGCTTGCAAGAAACACGTTGAAAAGCTCCGCAGAGGTGTGCCAGTCCAGGATTAACCGTGGGTAATTATTTATCCAGTCCTGGACCCGGCGCACCTCTTTTTGTGTTACCTTGCGGAAGTCCGTGCCCTTGGGGAAAAACCACCGGATAAGCTGGTTCTGTTTCTCGTTGCTGCCGCGCTCTCCGGGTGACCTGGGGTGGCAGTAGTAGACGTGGGTGCGCTTCTCTCCGGGCAGCAGACAGGAGCGCTCCATGCCCTTGCAATCGGCAAATTCGCTCCCGTTGTCCACGGTGATGCTCTTGAACACCTGGCGGAACATAGCGGTCCCCATGCGCCGCTCCAGCCGGTCCAGAACGCCCACGACGCTGGCGGCGGTGTCGTCGTGCATCTTGCGGATGATCTCGTCCCGCGTCACGCGTCCGGTGAGGACGCACAGGGCGGCCTTGGTGCCCTTCTTACCCACTACGCTGTCCATCTCCCAGTGGCCCGGCTCCTCCCGGTTGTTGATGTGCTCCGGGCGATGCTCGATGCTGTCCCCTCTGGGGGCTTTCGCTGCTTTCACGCGGTTGTAGGTCCGCTTCTGGTCACTCTTGTAGCGCAGCTCCTTGTTGGTCAGGGGCCACAAGTCCCCGTTCTCGATGTACTTATACACAGTCTGACGACATAATGTGCAGGAGAAGGTGGTCTCCGGCGTTTTGCCCAGCATGGAGCAGGCAGCGGACGGGGAATACCCCTCGGAGATGGTTTTGACCAGCCACCGGGCCAGCCGGTGGTCTTTGCCTATTTTCAGAGGCTTTTCCATGTTCTTCTTGCGGTCCAGGTGGTAGTCCTTGGCGACATCGGCGGAGTAGGAGATATAGGTGGTCAGGTCGCTGCGTTTCAGCTCCACCGCGCCCCTCCGGCACTCGTCGTAGACCGTGCTGTGATGCACGCCCAGATAGCGGGCGATCTGCGGCTTGCTGTACCCCTCGCGGAGCATTTTTTCAATGGTCAATCTGTCGTTCCAGGTCAAGTGTGCGCCCTTATATCTCGGCATAGGAAAACCTCCATTTGCAATACTTTTGCATAGCATTTGTATATCTTTAGCACACTTTTTTCGGCCATGTCAATAGCCCCGGAAGATGCAAAAATCCCCCTACTATCCGTAGGGGGATTTCAAAATTTTTTATTCTTTTCCGGTCAGCCAGTCCATCGTCACGCCCAGGACCTCGGCAAAGATCATCAGCTCGTAGTCCGTCACGAAGCGGTCCCCGGTCTCTATCTTGCTGATGGCCTCCCGCTCAATGAACACACCCTTGACCTGCATCCTTGCAGCGAGGTCCGCCTGGGAGATGCGTTTGGTCGCCCGCACCTGGTGGATGCGGTCCCCGGAGATATTCTTTTGTCCCTCAAAATCGTAAATCTTCACACGCAGCCCCTCCTCGGCACCTTGACAGTACCACGGAAAAGGACTATCTTTGTAATAAAGATTTACAACCTTTATCGTTTTGGTACAAAAAGTGGGAATATCTCACTTCACGTCCGGCAGCTTGTCCAGCATCCCGGCGGCCTCCAGCAGATTGTAGATGATTTGGGCCGTGGCCTCGCGGGTGATGGGCTTCTGCCATCCATAGTTGCCCGCGCCGTCTCCGGCGAAGATGCCCTTGCGCTTGCAGTAGTCGGTAGCCTCCTTGGCCCAGGCGGAGGGGTTGTCCCCGGTGTCGGCGCAGCTCGTGAGCTGTTTGGTGTCCATAGTTTCTTCATCCTTTCCGGCCTTTGCGGCCTCCAGTCTTTTGTTGACTTCTGCGGCGATCTGGCCGTGGCGGCTGTAAAGCCAGTCACCAGGGCAGGCTTTCGCCGCAAACCAGCGGTGGACGGTCATGTTCTGCCGGTCTACCTGACCTACGAGGTTTTTATCTCCCTTCCAAAGCAGCCTGGGGATGCCGTTGCGTTGGCAGATGTCCACCAGCAGGTCAATGAGGGACTTGTAGGCCGCGTCGGAGACCGGCCACGGGTCCTTGGCAACGATGTTCGCCACCTCAATGGTGACGGCCCGGTTGTCGTTGCTGGCGGAGGAGGTACACCACGAACGGTTGGCCTCGTCCACATACAGACCAATGCGCCCATCGCTGCCGATGCCGTAGTTGCTGCTGGCCTGGCGTTCCTTGTTCTGGAACAGTTCGCCGCAGCGCTCCACGGACAGGTTCCCGGCCATACAGTGGATGGAGATGGTGTCGATGGCGTGCTTGCGCTTGCCGGAATGGTTGGGGGACAGCTTGGTGTAGCTGACCAGCGGGCTGTTACTCATTGCCCGCACCTTCTTTCAGAACGCCGTGGTTGAGTTCGTAGACGGCGGCCTCAATGAGCGCGTCGATGCGTTCCTCGTCCAGGGTGATGCCGTGCTCCGCCAGCCAGTTGAGGACGTAGGCTTTCTTCTCCTCGCCGCGCCCGCTGCCACGGTAGATTTGCTCCGCCGCCGTCACAGCGATCTTCACCCAGGCATTGATCTCCGCCTGCTGCTGGGCCGTGGTCCGGCTCTTGATATAGGGAATGACCACGGCGGTGATGACGGCAGCCACAAGGGCAGCCGCCGCTTCAATGATGGTCGTAATATCCATGATGTGCTCCTTCCTTTACTCCACGATTTCCCAGTCGTCGGCCAGCATATCCGCCTGGCTTGCAAGCCATCCCATTTGCACGCCGGAAGTGCCGCAGAATGCGATAGCCTTGTTCCCAATGGCCGCGTGCTCGGCATTGACGATTGTGCCAGCCGGGGACGTGTAACTGATGGCAGAGGCCAGCTCAATGTGCTGGTTCTTTCCGTTCCAGCCCGCCCGTCTGCACTTCTTCCCCTTCTTCATGGCCTCGATAGCCAGCCCGAAGTTCATACTGTCGATGGGGCGGTACGCTTCCTCAAACACGGCCTTGGGGCTAAAGCTCTCGTAGCCGTCCGGGTAGCAGACCTTATAGCCCTCCTCATCGGGGACCATGCCCATGGCGATGGGCTGGTCCTTCTCATAGACTTTGCAGCCCTTGCGAATAGCGGGGACCGCCTCAATGATTTTCGTGCCGATATAGGTTTTCATTTCGATTTCCTCCTTTAGCAATCTCGTTTGATTTTCTTCTCCGGTGCGTTGCTCTTGCCGAACACCACCCCGTCGTTGTGCTCAAAGATGTTCTCCACCACCTTGAGGACGTTCACGCCCAGGATGGTCTCGATGGCCTGCTCGGACAGGTCCACCACCGGGAACACTTGGCCCAGGCGCACCGTGGCGTACAGGGCGATGAGGTAGGACATCGTGACCCACCCCAGCGCGGCGATCTGCGTTGTCACGAACAGTCGCCGCGTGGTTGTCTTAATGTTCTTCATCTCGTACCGCCTCCAGATGGTCAATGCGGTGGTGTGCGGACTTGGCGCTGGCCTCCACGGCAGCCAGACGGCCCTCCACTGCTGTGTTGGTCTTGCGCTGCTCTCGCTGTTCCGTCTTGATCTCGTCCGTGTTGGACTTGATGTACCCCAGCTCTGTCAAAACGGTGCCGAGCTGTTGGCCGTTGCTCCTGTCGTCTTTTCCCTTGTTGCGGGAGAAGGTGGCATAACTGATGACAGCGCCCAGCACCGTGCATACCAGTCCCACAATGATGTTCCACTCCATTGGTATCACCTGCCTTTCCCATTGAGCATATCAAAGCCCCGCGTCCTTTTCGCCCCGAAGCGGATAAAAATTTGAAAGAGAGGAAAACTGAATGAGCTTGAAAATGGGACCCATGTTGCTCCCCAGTTATAAGCAGGAATGGGAGAAAACAATGGCGCAGCGGTATAAAGACGGGAACTTCCCTTCATCTGGCCCGGATTGTTTCGAGGCTTGGTTGAGCGAGCGGGCCTACTCCCTGCGGGATAGCCTGAACTATGCAAATGCAAAGGCCGGAAAGGCAGAACAGGAAGCCCGTGCATATAAAAAGCAGCGCAATATCGCCCTGGTTCTCTGCGCTGTTTTCTTTGCCATAGCGCTGCTCTTTGCGACGCGGCCCGCCTCGGCAGCTCCGGCGGCAAAGGCGGCGGTGGCGAGCGCCCAGCGGGTGGAGGAAGTGGTGGCGAGCGCCCAGCGGGTGGAGGAAGTGGTGGCAAGCGCCAACAGCGATAAGTACCACCGGCTCACCTGCGATTATGTGGACAACATCCTGGAGGAAAACCGGGTCTATTATAAATCGCCCGCAGATGCGGAGCGGGACGGCAAATACGCCTGCTCCGTATGCAGACCGTGAGGAGGGGGAGAGCATGGGCAAAGTAATATTTCTTGCATTGATTGTCTATTTCGTTCTCCGTTCGTTCTGGGACTTGCGCGAGAGCGGAGAGCGAAAGCGGCACCCGTCCTTGGAAATTCCACTCAAAAGAGACGGGGAACTGGACAAATATTTCCGCTCGCACGGGATAGACACGGATGCAGACAAGGCCGATTTTGTAGAGCGTGCAGCTACGGCGGCAGCGTTTGAAGAAAATAAGAAGGGCTGGGATTAACTCCCGGCCCTTCTTTCTTTACCATTCGCTGGTGTAGACGGTCCCCCAGAGGAAAGCCCGCTGCTCGTCGGTCAGGCCGGAGAAGTCCTCCAGCCATTCCCGCACATGGTCGCTCTTGGCCTCGCCCTTCACGGTCTTACCGTCTGCGTCCTTGGTCCCTTCCATCTCGTTGTAGGCGGTGTGGAACAGAACGTACTCCCAGGGTTCGATGCCCTGGGCCTCTGCGTCGTCGGCCTGGGCCATCCACTTGGTGCTGACCTCGTACTGCCCGTCGGAATGGTCCGCCAGGGCGCTCTTGTCGGCCAGATCATAGGCTGCCTTGAGCACCTTGTCGCGGGTCTCGTCGTCCATTCCCTGGAAAATAGGGCTGCTCGTCAGGTCGTCGGCCATGCTGCGGTAGTCGCTGGCCCGCTGGTCGGAGTATGCCCGGTAGGCGCTGCTGCCCAGGTCGTCCGCGCCGAAGGTCTCCTCCTTCTCCTTGGCCGGGGCGTATTTGTCCCGGCTGCCGATAAGGTCCCGTGCCCTCTGGGGCAGGGTGTAGTCCGGGTCCTTCTCAACGGCCTTGTTGTAGCGGCTCCGCATGGCGCTGTCGATGCTTGCGCCGTCCACGCCCATGCTGTTCATCAGGTCGTCCCTGATGTGCTGGTAGGTGTCCATGTCGCCCTGCTCCAGCGCCCGGTACAGAATGGCGTAATAGCGGTTCTTGTTGCCGGTGTTGGAGATGTTGTAGATAGCCTTTTCCATCTCATACTGGAGCGGGATGTTGCCGGTCTCCACCGCCGCGCTCCGGGCCAGGCCCCACATATCCCGCGCCAGGTTGGAGGCCGGGATGCCGAACATCTTTGCACCGGCGGCCAGCAGTCCCTTGAGGGCGTAGGCCCTGGTCCGCTTGCCCTGGCCGTCGGCGCTCTGGATGGCCGTCTGTCCGGCCTGGATAAGGTCGGACACGATCTCCATTTCCGTGCGGGACACGTCGTAGCCCTGCATGATGGACAGCGCGTCCTTCACGAAGGGGATTTGGCCCAGGGGGTTCATGTTGCTGCCGACGTTACCCTCCATGATGGCGTTCCAGGCTTTCTCCCAGGGGGTCTCCTCGTCACCGGAGATGCCGGTGAACGCAGCCCGGAAGCGCTCCCAGTATTTTTTATCTTCGTCATCGTCGCGCATGGCGTCGATAAGGCTCTGGGCCAGAGCGTTGACCACGTTCGTCACCACCAGGGCCGTGGCCGCCCGGCCCATCGTCTTGATGGCCTTGCCGCGCTTCTGGCTGTTCTGTTCGTAGCGCACCTGGTCATAGGCCCGCATCAGCAGGTTGAGGCTCATGATAGGCTCGCCCATGAAACTGGTCGCCTGCTTCACCACCGCGTTGCTGGAGCGCATGATGTTAGACCGCTGGAGAACGCCGTCTACCACCTGGGTCTGGTCGATGACTTCCGCGAACAGCTTTGCCGTCTGCCGGTAGAATGCCTCGCTGCCCTTGGTGAGGCCCTGGTGTTCCCGCGCCGTGGCCCACTCGCAGGCGTTCCACAGCTTGCCCCAGGTCACGGCGTCCGCCGCGCCCGCAGGGGCGGAAAGGGCGTCGTTCAGCTTCCGCACGTTCGTCCGGTTGTCGAACAGCGTCTCGGTCATCTTGTAGGGGCTGGAGATGTCGAAGCCGCCCGCATCCTTCCGCATGGCGATGGGGGAGTATTGCAGGGCTTTCTTCCATCCGCTGCCCCGCGTAACGCCTCTTGCAAGGCCCCGCGCCATGTCCTGGGGGTCCAGTACCGCCGCCGCCCGGAAGAACGCCGTGGGCTGCTGGATGACCACGCGGATGTTCGCGCCCACGGCTGCGCCCTTGAAGCCGCCGATGGTCTTTCCGGCGATGTCCCACATAGGGCTGTCGCCGGGGGCGTTGATGCCGTTCTGGATGTCCTCCATCAGGTTGTGCCAGTATTTTTGACTGCCGGGGCCGCCCACGCGGTCCAGCAGGCCCTTGATGGTCTTGCCGGTGGGGTTGCCCTCCTCGTCCCGGAACTGGTAGTTGAACAGGCGGTTGATGTCCTCCATCGTGCAGAGCCAGGAGGCATAGTCCGTCATGTCGGAGGTGTGGTTGGCAAAGGTTGTGAAGATACCCGCCAGGTCCAGGGCGTTGCTCGCGTGGGGCATCGTGGTCTTTGCCATGCCGATGTTCTTAATGGAGCGGGTGTTGTTTCCGCCCTTTTCGATGTTGCTGTGCAGGCCCTCCTTGGCCGATTTGATGGGCCAGTAGTCGCTCTCGGTGAACTTCTTATAACCATAGGCTTCCATGCTGGCCTTGTTGCCGTAGTCGGCCAGCACGCCACGGGTCAGCCCTTGCAGGCCGTCCGCGATCTTCACCTGCTCCGGTGTCAGCGTCCCGGTGATGTTCGCCAGGTCGCCCTCCGTCAGGCGGATGCTGTCCGTGCCGCGCCGGATTTGCGAGGTTTTGATCTCTGGCTGCACCACGCCGCCCTTGAGTAGGTGGTCGTGGGCCTGCTTGCGCTTCACCAGCTCGTACAGCTCCATCACCTGGGCCGTGGAAAGGGTCAGTTCCTCGCCTCGCTCCGTGGTGAAGGTATGCGTGGTCGCCTCCAGCTTCTTCACCGTCTTGGGGTCCACGATCTTGCGGACCTCCTCGGCCACATGGTCCACCATGAGCTGCTGCTGGTCCTGCGCGTCCCGCAGCATCCGGTAGACCGCCTTGCCCGCCTCTCCGTAATGGGAGAAGAAGGTGTACGGGGTCTCCAGGTCAATGAGGGCGTGGTTGCGGGTCAGGCTGTTCTTGGCCCGGCGGCTGCTGGTCCCGATGGAGAGAGCCTGCGCCCAGTCCGCCGTCCTGGCGTACTTGGCCTTGGACAGGACTTTCCCCGCCGTGTTCACGCTGTGCTCAACAGCCTTGACCACCTGCCACACGGTTTGGAGCTGCGCCACGCTCATGTCGGCCAGCTTGGTGTCCTTCATGGCGATGACCGCATCAAAGCCGCCCTTGATGCCGTCGGCGTCGCTGCCCAGCAGGGAGGGGTCAATGACCATATCCCCGCCCTCGGCCACGATTTTGGCGTACTGCTCCTTGAGGGCGCGGAACGCCTCGGTTCGCTTGGTGGGGGTGCCGCTGCCATCCTTCACCCGCTTGCCGTTCTCGTCGAGGGTGTACTGGCTCTCCTGGTTGATGCTCTCCAGCATAGCGGCCACGCTTCCGCGCATGGCCTCCGGGATGTGGTGCTGGTCGCTGGGGCGGAGGAGCTTCTGGGACAGAGCACTTGCATGGCGGGTGATTTTGGCCCGCAACTCACGGGCCGCCCGGCGTTCCCGGCCCGCTGCGTCCTTGGCCGCATAGCGGTCTTTCAGAGCACCCATCTGCCGCTCGCGGGCCTCCCGCTCCTTGGCGATGGCGTTCTGTACCCGCTGCCGGTTCTGCTCCCGCAGTTCCGCCAGGCGGGTAGTGTACTGCTCCCGCACCTTCTGGACCTGTTCCCGGCCCTTGGCCTTGGCGTTCTCCAGCTTCAATGCCTGCCGGTCCGCAAAGGTCTTTCGCGTCTGGGGCAGGTCGAAGAAGGTCTCCATGATCTCGTTCGCCGCGCCGGTCACGGCCTGGTCCATGTAGCGGGAGAAGGGGTTGTACTCGTTGATCTCGCTGATGCCGTCCAGCACTTCCACGATGTGGAGGAGCTGGTCCGTCGGATGGGTCTGCTCCTGCTCACTGAAAAACTCCGGCCAGCGGGAGGAAAGCTCCTGGTACACCTGGTCGATGTTGGTGTGGCCCTCGCTGCCCAGGTTCAGCCGTCCGAACTGCCGCTTGCGGAAATCGCCGTAGTCTGCGATGTCCCCGTGGTACTCCTTGCCGTAGATGATCTTGGTCGTCCGCAGGTAGTCCCGCAGGTCGCTGTACGCATCGTACATATCGCTGTCCACGGCCACCGCGTTGCTCACCAGGGTTTGCGCGATGTCCTCCGCCCGGCGGCGGGCCTCGGTGTAGGTCAGCTCGTCCTTGCCGTCGTAGCCGCTGGCGATGTAGTCATAGAGGCTCTGGAGGTCTCCCTGGATGTCCTTCACCGCGATGTCGGCCCCGTAGTTCTGGATAAGCTGTTTCGCGGCGGCGGTCACGGCCTTTTTGTCCGTGGTCACGCGCTGGGTTCGCCGGGTCTGGCCCTGCCAGTAGTCCCGGCTCTCCTGGAGCTTCCCGTTTCGGCGCTGGATGGCGATATAGTCCTTCATCTGCTCCCGCAGCAGCCGGTTCTCCTCTTGCAAGGCCGCGTTCTCCTGGAGGATGTCCCGCCCCTTGAGGGACAGCCTGTCTCCGTCGCGGGTCACGATGGCGCTGACAGCGCCGAATTTCCGGGTCGGTTCCACGGTAAAGCCGTCGCCCAGGGCGTCCTTGAGGTAGGAGACCAGCTCCTTGGACGTGAAGCCCTTTTGATAGCTGCCGGTGTTGGAGATGAAATACTCCATCAGATCGTCGTTGATGGCGACCTTGCTCCCGGCGTTCTTCACATCCGTGCCGCGCACGTTGATAAACGCCCGCCCGCCGGGGTTCAGCATTTCACCGATTTTCACCACCATAGCGTCGCGGAGGTCCTGGGGCATGACGTTAAGGACCGCGTTGCTGATGATGACATCGTAGGTCTTGTCCAGGGTGGAGTAATCGGTGTAGTTCGGCTGGTACTTGGCATCCGGGAACGGCTCGATGTCGTCCACGTCAAAGCCGTACTCCTCGCGCCCGGCTCTGGTCCCGTAGCCCAGGCCGGAGCTTGCATCCAGGATGGTCCCGTCGAAGTTCTCCGCCTGGAGGGCGTCGTAAATTTTGCGGTAGCTCTTGACCGTGCCGGAAATCTGCGTCGGGTTGCGGGTATCCGCCTCGTCGGCGTCCAGGGCAAACAGGGTCGGATGGGCGGATTTAACCTCGTCGAAGGTTGCCCCCGGCCTCCAGTCGTCGCTCGTCGGCTTCACAGGGGGAACGGTCTTGAGGGAGAAGCGCGCACCCTCCACGCTGTTGATCTTGGCAAGGCGGTCCGCGTCGTCTCCGGTCTTGTATTCCAGCATCCGCACACCGGCCTGCTCCAGACCGTCCCGCAGCTTTTTGCTGCTGTCATCGGGGATGACGGCGGCCAACACTTCGTCGAAGCCGACGGCCCGCTGGGGCTTGGCCTCAAAGTAGCCGGTGGGCATTTCCGCCGCCGCCTGGTAGACGGCCTGGATGTCCTGGGCCGTCTGGCTGCTGATTTTGTACCCCTCCTTGGAGAAGGCCCGCATGATAGCGTCCACCGTCCTCTTGCCCTTGGACGTTTCCATCAGGATGCTGCCGATGATGTCGCTCTCGACGAAGGAATTGTCGGAATGAGCCTTGTTTCCCTGCTTGATCTTCGTGATGATGCTGCCGATCTGGTCATCAATGGCCTGGAGCTTTGCTTCATACTCAGCCCCCTCGTCCATGCCCAGCCGCCCACTGTCCGCCTTGATCTCCTGGATGCTGCGGTATTCCGGCGTCGCCACGGATTGCAGGGTCTTGGCGCTTGCGCCCCAGGTGTTGCCGCCGCGCTCCTCCTGGCCCTCCTTCATCGCCTTGACGATGTTCTCCAGGGTGTAGGCATAGTGGAGCTGCGAGAAGCTGCGGAGATTGCCGGAGGGGGTGTAGGGGTCCTTGCCATTGTAGATGCCCGCCTCGCCCAGCAGGCCGTCCAGCTTCCCGGCAATCCACTCCTCAACGGCGTGGTCATCCACGGCGCTGCGCAGCGCGTCAGAGGTAGCCATCCGGTCGATTTCGCCCTTGGTCGCGCCGCCGTCCTGGTACATATCCCATGCGTGGTGAACGATGTCCTCCAGGGTGAAGATGGAAACGCCATCCATGGAATTGTCGATGCGGGTCTGCCGTCTTTCGTTGATCTCCGCGTCGGTCCAATGCCTCTTGACGGCCATTCTGCGGAGCATGGGTTCGCCCTGTTCCCGGTAGTAGTCCCGGAGAATGTCGCGGATGACCTCGGCATTCTCGCCCAGGGCGTCCTTCACGCTCTCGCCGGTCTCCAGGTTGGCCTCGATTTCAGCCAGCGTGTTCACGCCCAGGCGGTCAACCACCTTTTGCAGGGTGTCGTTACCGAACTTGTCCCACACCTTGTCCATCTTCACCGGCTCCAGGCTCTTGCCCTGGTCTGCCAGATAGGCCGCCCGCACCGTGTCCGTGGAGGCCAGCTTCTCCGCCAGCTCTGCCGTGCTCCTGGTGCTGGTGTCGTCGATGCCAATAGAGCGCAGGGCGGCGCTGTTCCCGAAGATGCCCCCGGCCACGGAGACATCCCCGGCCAGCCGGTGCAGCTCGTGCTCCACCTGGGATGCCTTTTTGCTGTTCACGGGGTAATCTACTCGCGGAGCTGTCGGCGTCCAGGCATCGCCACCGTACACCTTGTTGGCGCGGAATAGCTGCGGGTCGATGGTGTCCTTGCTGAACACAAGGGAGATGGGGCCGTACTTGGTGTGCCCGTCCCTGGCTTTTACAATGGCGATGGAGGGCATGGGCAGGCCGCCCAGCTTGATGGCAGCCAGGATGCTGTTCTCGTCCTTATTGTGCAGGGCCAGCAGCTTGTCCGTCTCCTCCACCGGGGTCTTGAGAGAAAATTTGCTCTTGACTTCCGCCCCGTTCTGGGTTACACTCTCACCCGTAGAGCGAATGCCATCTCCCACCGAGGCCATGTAGCCGTAGGTCTGGAGAAACGCATTTGCTCTTTTTCCATCGTACAGGACAAACTCGTTCCCGCTGTCGATCTGGTTCTTAATCCATTCCGCCGGGTGCTCCAGGCCGTACAGGCTGTTGATGACATTGACAGGCTTGCGGTCCATATCGGTCCCGCGCTCCAGCGCTGCCAGCAGTGTGTAGCCGTCGCCGTCGATGTCGTTCAGAACGATACCGGCCCGGTCTCCGCTACCAAAGGAGAACAGAGGGGAAGCCAGGTTGCCCATAAGGTTTTTCAGAACGCGGCGGGGGATGTTGTGCTTCTTCTGGGTGGATTTGCGGAAGTCTCCGATGGTCATAGCCAGGGGCAGCGCATCAAAGCCGGACTTCTCCAGCACCGCAGGGGTCTCCCCAAAGTAGAACGCATCGCTGGAGGCCATCTTCCCGTCGTAAAACATCTTGAGCTGCTGGGCCAGCGTCATTTGAGAGGTCCGTTTGATAGAGAATTTTGTGCCGCCGTCCGTCTGGGCGGCGCTTTTGTTTGCCGTCTGCTCGCTGGTCGCTTTCAGCGCCTCCTCCCAGAGGCGGGCTGCTTCCTCCAGGGTGTCGATGCTCACGCCGTAGGTGTTGGCGGCGGCCTGGTTCTGCGCGGTCTTGTTGCCCTTGAACAGAGACTTGACCTTGCGGATGAAGTCCCGCACGGCGTCCAGCAGCTTCCGGGCCACGCTGCGGTTTTCCTTTGCCAGGGTCTCAAACCTGGCCGGGTCAACCGTCAGCGCCTCGGTGAAGTCGGCGGCGATCTCGTCCATGGCCTGCTCCGTGGAGAGGTTCACGCCTGCCTCGGCGTAGCGGCTCTTGTACTGCTCCACGATGGAGGCGGTAGAGCCGTCCCGCTCGGTCAGCGCGGACATGGCATAGTCGCGGTACTTCCGGTATGCCTCCGGGGCCATCTCCTGCATCCGGTGGGTGATCTCGTGCTTTGCCACCACCGTGCCGGGGTTCTCTGCGTCGTTGGCAATGTGGATGATGCCGTTGCTGTACCATCCGTTTGCGCCGCCCTTGCCGGTGGCCTCTGCCATCTGGATTTTCACCCCGGCGGCACGGGCCAGGCTGTCGTAGAAGCGCACGGTCCCCTTGGGCAGGCTGGCGGAATGTTCGGACTGCACGAAGCCCGCCTCGTCGCCGTACACCGTGGCGCTCTTGACGCCCTCCCGCTCCAGGGCAAGGGAGGCCGCCGCGTCGTTCTGACCGGCGGAGTAGGCCGCGAAGCGCTGCGCCTGGTTGAGCTGCGCGGCATAGCGGCTCTGCACCTTGTCCATGTCGATGCCGGAGATGCCCGCCTCGTAGTAGGAAGCGAAGCCTGCGTAGTAGTCGTCGGCCCGCACGTTGCCGTCGTAGCTGGCGGAGAGGGCCTTGGCCCCGTTCTCGCCCAGGCTGGCCGCAGCGTCCCGCACGCGGCGGATGTCATACGCCTGTTGCGCCGCAGGGCGCTGCTGCTCCTCCTGCATGGCGGGGCGCACGGTCTCCTGCGTGGCCGCCTGCCGGGCTTCCGTTGCGGTGGGGGCAGTTTCCCTCGTGTTCGCGGAAACGTCGCTCTGCGTCCTTGCAAGGGCCGCCACGGCGTTCTTGACGGCCTTGCGCTGCTGGGACTTGCTCATGTCCTCGCTGATGTTCAGCCCAGCCCCCTGCGTCAGCGTGTTGATGGCGGTGGGGTTGCTCAAAATGTCGATGGCGGTGTTGTTGGTCACGCGGCCCTTCTGGGTCACTTCCTCGGCGGCCCGCAGCAGCAGGTCGCCGCTGCCGTCCTCCGCGTCGATGGCCTGCACATTGGCCTGGTACAGCCGCCCGATTTCTGCGTTGGTGAGGGTCTGCCCGGCGTCGAGCTTCTGCTGGAGCTGCACGGCCAGCTTGTAGCTCTGGGTGCTGGGGTCGCTTGCAAGCCCTTCCTGGATGGTGGCCTGCACCACGTCGTCGCCCATCGCCTGGAACTCCGCGCCGGTGCGCCGTGCGCCGTATTCATTCAGCCCCGCGTTGATGGCGATGCCCGCGCCGGACATCACGCCGCCGGAGACAGCGCCGCCCAGGAAGTCCAGGCCCATGTTCTCCGCCTGGTCCCGGACGGCCCGCCAGAACGCCTCCTTCTCGGTCATGCCCTCGGCCTCGTAGGCGTCGATGGAGGTCTGCCACTCGCTCTTGTCCTTGGAAATGAGCACATCGGCCACCAGGTTGATGATGTCGCTGCCCACTTCCTCGCTGCCCTCGGCCAGGGTGTTTTTGAGGAAGTAGCCCATGGCGCTCTTGGTGAGCGCGGTTTTGTCCAGCAGGGCATCCAGGCTGACCTTCTCGGTGATGATCTCCGCCGCGCCTGCGATGGTGCCCAGGGCGAACGCCTGGTTATCGGACAGGCCCCGGTCCTTTGCGGAGATGGTGGCATCCGCCGCCGCGCCGGTGCCCATGATGGCAAGGGAGAGCGCCTGGTTGCCGCCGGTGATGGCGGTATTCAGCAGGAAGTCGCCCATGCTCATGCCGGTCTGGTAGGCGAAGCTGCCCACACCGCCCCAGTTGTCCTCCACGATGGTGTTCACCTCGTCGCGGATGGCGCTGTTGATGTAGCTGAACTTGTTGTAGCCTGCGTTCTGGTCGATTTCCCCGTCGGAGAGGTAATCCGCCGCCTGGCCCAGGTAGGAAAGGCCCTTGAGGGGGCTTTCCAGCACGCTGAACGCGGAGGACCCCACCGGGTGCTCCTTGGCGTAGGTGGCCCATTCCTCCTCGGCCTTGGCCCGCTGGCGGTAGTTGAGGTCGCTGGTCAGGTAGTCGATGTAGGCGTAGGCGTTCTTGTGCTCCGCGTCGCCGTTGGCGGTGTCCTGGGCGTACAGGTAGTTGAAGGTGGCGATCTCGTCATCCGTCATCTCCCGCCGCTCGCTGTTGTCCAGGCCCAGCAGGGACGCGTTGCTCTGGATGTCGGAGAGCATCTGGCGGCTGCGGGCCTCCTCGTTGCGGTTGATGTAGTCGTAGGCGATGTCGTCAAAGCCGCTGTTGGAGTAGGTCCCGCTCCATGCGTTGAATTTCTCCTGGCCGTTGGCCGTGCTCTTGTACTGGCTTTTCTCTGCAAAATCGGGTTTCTCCGCCAGCGCGGCATATTCCTTGCCCCGCTGGTAGGTGTTGTAGTCGTTCTCGTCCTTGAACTGGGACCAGAAGTCATACTCGCTGTTCAGCCCGCCCCGCAGCTCCTCCAGGTACTTGCTGCCCTGGTCCAGGGTGGAGAGGACGCCGTTCACGGCATCCTCTCCGTATATCTCCCGGTTGTCTTGGAAGTAGGTGCGGTAGGCGTTGGCCCTGTTCTGCATCACGCTGATGCGGGCGTCGTTGTCATCCCGGTACTTCCCAAAGTCTGCGGCACTCTGGAATTTGCCGTCCCGGCTCTGGTAGTCGCTGCCCAACTGGCTGGAGAGGCCGTTCACGCTCTCCAGCCAGGAATTGAAGCCCTGGGCCTTGTCCGCTTCGTATCTGCCGCTGCCGCCGTAGGCATCCTTGCCGTACTGCTGGTCGATGACGGCCCGGCGTTCTGCGGCTTTGTTCCGCAGAAAGTTGCTCGCCCGCGTTACGGTGCCGTCGTCATTCTTGCCCAGAGGGGTCTTGTCGCTGCTCTGGATGCTCTCGGCCTGCTGCCGCGCCGCCGTCCGCTTCTTCAAAAAATCGCTTGCGCTTGCCATAGGGCCGCCTCCTTACTTCTTATTGCCGTTCCACTTGTAGGTGTAGGTGTTGGTCGCGCTGTCGTAGGTCTCGATGACCTTTCCGCTGTTGACGTAGTTCTCCACCTCGTCGTAGGTGAAGCGGCCATGGCCGGGAATATAAATCCAGCTATCCCCGTGCCGGTTGCCGATCTGGGCGTCGCTGCCGCTGCCTCCGCTGCCGCCCTGGTTTTTCATCCAGTCGGCGTAATACCCGGCCAGCTTTCCGGCCTGGGTGGTGTTGTACCCGGCGGACAGCAGCCAGGCGTATGCGTCACCCTCGCTGCGGATGCCCGCCTTGTACATTCCTGCGTACACGTCCTCGCTGGCGCTTGAGCTGCCTCTCTTGCTTCCGCCGGAGCTGCCGCCTCTGGAGGACCCACCGCCGGAGCGAGCGGATGCCTGCGCCTTGTTGTATGCGCTCTTGAGGCCCGCGATCTCCTGGTCCGTGTACCCCAGGGCCTTGTAGCCGGAGAAGTCGCCGCCCGCCGCGAGGGTCTGGGCCTTTGCCAGCGCCCGGTTGTACTCCGTCTCGTCCTTGTAGGTCTCCCGGTTGTAGGCGGTCTCGTCCTCGTAGCGCTTGTCCGCGATCTGGTCCCGGCCCACGGAATAGTTCCACTCGTTGTTGTAGCGCTCGTCACCGATATTGTCCCGATGCACGCCGTAGTCAAAGCTCCGGTCCGTGTTGTACTGGGCCAGGAGGTCGGCGTACTTGGCGTAGTCGCCCTGCTCCAGGGCCACCAGCATTTCCAGGTTTGCCCTCTGGGTGTTGCCCTCGTCCTGGTACATGGAGTAGGCAAGCTGTTTCAGCTCCGGGATTTTATCGGCCAGCGCCCCCATGTAGTTGTCATAGGTCTGCTGCGCTGCGCTGCCCGCATAGCTGCTTGCAAGGCCGCCCGTGCGGGCGCTGACCTGCCCCAGGGTGTCCTGCATCGCCCGCTCGCCGCTGCGCGTGTAGCTCTCCTTGTACTGCTGATAGGTGGGGTCCTTCTCCGGGTCGTAGCTGAACGCCTCCCGGTTAAGGATTTGGCGGGTCAGGTCGTCGATCTGGTTCTGGTAGCGGCTGGTGTAGGTGGGGGCCGCCTCGTAGGAGAAGCCGCCGCCTCCGTTTCCTCGTCCGCCGCCGCCCATCTCCAGGGGAATGTAGCGGCTGCCGTCGCTGTCGCCGGAATAGCCGTAGTTGCTGCGGATGCGTTCCACATAGTCGTGGGCGTCTGCCCAGGTCGTTTTGCCTGCCGCCGCTGCTGCCCGGACCTCCGCCGCGCTCCGCAGCTCGTCATCGGAAAAATGCTCCTGGTCATATACGCTGCCGCCGTAGCTGCCCCGGTCGCTGCCGCCGCCGCTCACCGTGTCGGCGCTGGGCGCGGCGGCCTTGCCGGTCTTGCTCCCGGTCTTGATGGCGCTGGTGGCATAGCCGTTCTCGTTATAGCTGATGTTGTAGCCGCCCTTGGAGACGGTCTTGCCCGCCAGGTCTTTGTTCCTGGACATATCGGGTTTTGCCATGTCGGATTACCTCCTCTTTCAGTTGGTTTTCTGCTCCAGCGCCGTCACGCGGGCTGCCAGCTTGTTGTACTCGCTGCCCAGTGTGCTCACGCTCTGCTGCACCCCGGAGAGGGTGGTTTGCAGGCTGGAGACCTTGCTGTTCAGCCCCTCCACACTGGTCTGTATAGTGGTCATGCTCTTTTGAAGCTGCCCCAGCATGAAGTCCAGATTTTCTTGCAGGTTTCTGGTGTAGTTGCACAGAGATTTTACGGTCCCGTTCACGTCGTTGCGGTCAAACGAAGGAGGGGAGCCGGGGAGGGTGGTTGCCATGCCCTGTCACCCCCTTAATATTCGCTGCCCAGGGCGAACTCCCGGATGATGCTCTTGACCAGGCATCCGCCCTTGCCGGACAGCCGGATGCGGAAGTTGTCGCACCGCACCGGCAGGATGGGGACTTGCAGGGTCTTGGCCCGCTCGTTGTGGGTGGAGAACACCTGTCGGAAGGGCTTGCCGTCCGTGCTGATCTCCACCTTGAGCCAGGCCCCGGCATCCAGGTCCGCCCGCAGGTACAGCTTGGAATAGCACTTGCGCCCGTGGCCCGTCTCGTCCATCTGGCACAGCGTTGCGCTCCAGTTCACCAGGCCCTCCTCGGAGTAGTCCTGCCCGGTGGTCATCAGCTTGCCCGTGGCCCCGTCCAGGAAGTAGAGCGTCCCGTCCAGATAGGCCCAGTCCAGCGCGTGGGTCGCGTCCTCCCGCAGCCAGATGGCCCGCAGCGTATCAAAGACGTACAGCTCCCAGTCGCCCTTCTCCGTCCGCATGGAGATGTAGTAGCGCTCGCCGTCCGTGCCGCCCACCGCGTCGAAGAAGCGCCGGGTCCCGAAGTTCTCCGTCAGCAGCTCCGGGGTCCCGCCGGAGTAGGCGTACACGCCGTTGCGCCCCTTGTAGAACAGCGTCTCGTTGATGACGGCCAGGGACTTCTCGCTGCCCTTCTGGATGCCGGGCACCGTGTAGGTGTAGATTTCATACTGCGCCGGATAGCTGCCCAGGACCTTGTGCAGGCAATTCTCTTTCCAGAACAGCACCGTGCTGGAGTAGGCGATGCACCCGGTGAACTCGCCCTCCGTGCCCACGGCCACGGCGTAGCTGTCCGTGGACACCCCGTCGTAGACGTAGAAGTTGGTCGGGTCGCCCAGGGCGCTGGCGTAGATGGTCTTGCCCTCCGCGCCCCAGATGCGGTTATCGCACTCGCAGATGCACGTCAGGTCCGGCACCTTCCGCTCCAGCATCACCGTCCCGGCCTCCACGCCGGTCTTGGTGAAGATGTCCTTGGTGAAGGTCAGCTTCCGCGCCTCCAGGGAGCGGATGATGTGGCTGCCGTTGTTCGCGGCGCAGGTCGTACAGCCGGAGATTTCGATTGCGTCTCCGGCCTTGAAAAGCTCGTCGAAGCCTGGGTATTTGTGCAGCGCCGCCGTGTGCAGCAGATAGGTGATCTGGTAGGTCCCGTCGCTCTGCTTTGCGCTGCTCTGCACCACCATGTACTCCTTGGAGCTGTCGCAGTCGTATTGAATGTAATCGCCCGCCTTGAGCTTGTCCGGGGTCCCTGCGGTCCCGCCGCTCATAGTCAGCGCTCCCGTGGTCTTGTTCACGCTGGCCCCGGTGTAGGCGGTGATGGATGTGTCGGCGGCCACGCTGCCCTTGGTCTCTGCGTTTTCCGCCGCCTGGTCGATGTAGCTCTGCTCCGGCACGGTCAGGGTGTTGGCCGTGAAGGTCACGTCGCCGGGGAAGCCGGGGTATTCCGCCGCCAGCATCCCAAACTTCTCTGCCTCCGTGTCGTAGTAGACCTTATCGGGGAAAATGACGATTTTGGTGTTGATGGTGGCGAACTGCTTTTCGCCCGCAGTCACATGGCCCACCACCTTGCCGTCATAGAGAAAGTCGGTCCCGTCCACCACGCACAGCTTCCCCCGTGCGTACAGCCCCGTGGGACTGGTGTAGGTTCCGGCGGTCTTGCGCCCGTCCCGCTGACTGAGGCACGGGAAGCGGGCGGAGGAGAGGCCCCAGCTCTCTGCCAGCTCGCCGTCCCCGGCCCCCTGGCCGTAGTTCAGCCCGGCAAAGGCGATGATCTGCTTGCGGTTCTTGCCGGTCGCCGCCGTCATGTATGGCAGGTTCATCTCGCCCCTCCTCCTAAAATAGACCCGTCAGACCCCCGCCGCCGATGGGCAGGTGCCTGCGGTGATACTGTTTCCGCCATTCGTCCAGCGCCGCGTTGTACGCCAGGGCGGAGTTGTTGTAGTTGTCGGCCTCCCGGTTGTAGAAGTCCACCTTGCTCATAAGGTACAGGTCGTACAGCCCGTCGTAGGGGGCCTCCACCAGCAGGGGCTTGTCCCCGTCCTCCGGGAACGCCTTGGGAAAGTCCGGCAGGTCGGTCCAGCCGCACGCCGGACACAGGTTGCTGTCCATCACCCGGTCATAGGTGATCTCCGTCCCGCCGCAGGTGGGACAGACGGCGACGGGTCCCTTGGCCCCGCGCCCGCTCGTGAGCTGGTGCCGCAGGATGGTCTCCCGGTAGAGCTGTCCGTCCAGCTCCAGCAGCCACGCCGCCTTGGTCTCGTCGTCGATGGCGTCCGGCCTCGCCCGGTTCACCCGTTCGATAACTTCATTGATGCTCGGCATACCGCCGCCTCCTCTCATAGAATTTGCCGGGCAGCGGCACGCCGCCGCCCGGCTTTCTGGGTGCTTCTCTTACACCGCACGGACCCACAGGCCGTTGTTCTTCACATACAGCCCGCCGTCGTTGCCCGGCACGCTCTCAACCGTGTAGCATCCATCGCTGTCTTTGCTGTCAGATACAACGATAGAAGATTTAAGATTAAAAGCGGGACGCGGCGCGAAGCGGGCGTAGTACACGTAGTAGCTGCTCACGGTGCCGTCGGTGAGGATGTTGCACGCGTAGCCGTCATTCGAGTACGGGGAGCGCAGGCCCCAGCGGACGGCGGTCGCCGTCTCGTCCAGATAGGCGATGCGCTTTGCGTTGTCGGAGAAATAGCTGAACGCCTTGCCCTCCGTCTGCCAGCCGCTCACGCCCGCCTCCGTGCAGGAGATGGCAAAGCCCTTGCGGTAGATCGTGTGCAGCGTCGCCACCTGGTTGCCTTCCGCCACCACAATGGGGACGGGGACCAGGCACTCCCGGATTTTCTCGTCCAGCTTCAGCGGCCAGATGCCGTCACAGAAGTTGTCCAGGGTGCAGCCGAAGTAACGGTTTTTGTAGCCGTTGCTGTCGGAGGCGTTCCATGCGATCTCACTGAAAGCATCCTTGCGGATAAGGGTCACGCCCGTGCCGGTGCCGTAGTGGTCATTGTCCAGCTTGATGAACTTGGTGGGCTTGCTGTTTTCCGCCAGCTTCACCAGGCTGCCGTTTGCCAGATTGGAAAGTAACTGTCCCATATCGTTTTGTTCTCCTTTCGTCAGGTCCGGGCCGGGCAGCGGGGATGCCCGCCGCCCGCCTGGCCTCGTCTGCGCGGTCCAGAGCCATCAACAACCTGGACCGCATTTCTCTGCGGAGCTGCTTTGTGTCGCCGTGCTTGGCGTGTGCCTCCCAGGCGGTAAAGCTCTCCATGATTTTCTCCCGCGACACCTCGCCCGCTGCGTACTGCTTCTCCCACAGCCGGATGCGTCGTTTCATCCGCTTGATGGAGGAGTAGCGCAGCTTGCTGACCACCTGGCCCGTCCGGGTCAGATAGGTGTGGAAGCCGCAGAAGTCGATGCCGTTTTGCAAGGGGAAGATGTTGGTCTTGTCGTTCAGCTCCAGGCCCAGCTTGGCAAATTCAAGCCTTGCAAGGCGCAGAGCCTCAACCGCTGTCGCCTTATCCGGGCAAATCACATACCAGTCGTCCATATACATCCCTGCCAGCGGCAGGTGCAGCTTCTCACCCACATAGTGCATGAAGGAGCTGACGTAGAACACCGCGTAGATGTGGCTCGTCTGGTGTCCCAGGGCCAGGCCCTCGTCCACGGCGTCGATGTATCGCCACATCAGCGCCCGGATGTCCGGGTCGGGAAACCGGGGTTCCAGCGCGGCCTTGAGCCGCCGGTGGTCGATGCTCTGGAAGAAGTGGCGGATGTCGCCCTTGATGACCCAGCCCTCGGCGTAGTCCCATTCCTCCATGGGCCGGTGGGGCAGACCGGCGGCCTTGCGTGCCGCCTCGTCCGCGCCCTTCCGCCGCAGGAAATAGGTCCTCATGTGCCGTTTTAGCATCTCCAGCCCGTAATGGGTCCCCTTGCCGTACTGGGCCGCGTAGGTGTTCAGCGTGAAGCTCCGGGCCAGCTCGTCGTAGACGATGTAATCCGTGAGCGCGTGCTGCACCACCTTGTCCCGGAACGTCGGGGCCTGGATAAGCCGCTTCTTGGGTTCGTAGATATAGAACGCGTCCAGCGGGTCCGGCTGATGCGTCCCTTGCAAAAGCGATTTTGAGAGTATCAGCAGCTCCTCGATTGCGCTGTACTCAAAGGGTGCCGTACTCTTTTTGCCCCTCTTGCACCGTCTGGCCCGGTGGTAGGCCGTCCATAGGGTGTCAAAGGAGCATAGTTCCTGATAGGTCATATCACACATCCTTGCTTGGTTTTCGGATGGTGGAGCGCAGGTCCGGCATCGCTGATAGCGGCCAGTATCTCCCTCCGCCGGAGGTGTCCGGGGCTTTCCCCGGTAGCGAGCCTGGCAGCGTCGGTGCCATGTGTTTATCCCCCGTGTTCATGTCCACGGACGACGGGATATAGCCTCCTTTGATGATGGGCCTCTGCTTTCGCCGCAAGGGCTACTTGTACACGGTAATTCCATCAGAGCGGGACGCGGCGCGAAGTTGGCGTTGTACACGTTGTTGTTGTTCACGGTGCCGTCGGTGTTGATGTTGTACGCGTTGTTGTCATTCGAGTACGGGGAGCGCAGGCCCCAGTTGACGGCGCGAACAGGCTATACCCCAATGAAAGGCAGCTATCGCCGCCGAACATCCTCTCTCGCCTGGGCAGCGCGGCTCCGGTCCTTCTCGTACCAGGCGGCGCACATATAGCGCACCGTCATCACCGCCTTGCTCCAGGTCGCGGCCTTTTGGCCGCTCACGCCGGGGTATTGCTTGCTTTCTGCCATCCGCAGTATCTTCCGCTCCAGCTTCTTGCACGCGCAAAGGGCCTCCCGCTGCATCGCCAGCCGCTCCGCCGGTCTCTCCCGCAGGTCAATGAGGTTTGCGCCCTCAATGCACGAGCAGATGGCCTCTGCACCGTTCATCAGGGCCGTTCCGGTGGTGTAGCGGTATTTCTTGGGGATGACCTTCTCATTGGCGCAGGCGTCTGCCGTGTAAAGCCACATATCAGCCGCCTTGTTGCCCAGCTTGAAGTCATCGGTCTGTCTGTCAGCCATCGGGGCACCCTCGCTTTCGCGCTGCATCCAGCAGCTCGTCGCAGCCCTCTGCCTCCAGCACCAGGTCCGGTCCCAGCCGGATGGTCACGGTCTCGCCGGTGGGGGAGCGCCCGGTCAGCACCAGGCTGTCCTCCCGGCATATCCGGCAGGGCTGCTCCAGCTCCGCCAGGAGGTTGGAGATCAGGCAGGAAGCCTCCGCCCAGTCCTTACACGCTGCCCGCCGCATCCATGGCCTCCACGGGAGCTTCGTCAACCACGGCCTTGTCCGCGCTGTTGGCCTCCAGGGTCATCTTGAGGGTGGTAAGCTGTTCGTTGAGGCGTGCAAGGGCGCTCTGGGCGCTTTCCTTCTCGCTCTGCTCGTGGGACAGCTTGGCCTCCAGCTCCGCCACCTGGGCCGTCAGGGCGGCAACGTCGCTGTCCTCGCTGGTGCGGGTCAGTTTCAGCCCGTGGGAGACCACGCGGAAGGGGCCGGTGTAGGTCGCCGTGGTGCTGCCGTCCTCGGCCAGCACCTCAATGGGACCGGCACAGAACGCGGCCAGGGCCTCGTCGCTGATGCCGCCGGGCAGCTCTGCCACCACGGCCTGGCGGGGGACCCCGCCGATGTTCTCCATCACCACCGTGAAGCCCTTGTCGCTGACGGTGTGATTGCCTGCTTTAATCATGTTCGTGTCCTCCTCTTATCCGATGTTGATGTAAACGTCGCCGTTGGCCCCCAGGCTGGAGGCGGGAGCGCCGTTGCCGAAGTAGATGTTGCGGAAGCCCTTGGTGCTGCCGCTGGTGGGCGACACGCCAGACACGCCGCCGGTGAACGCTCCGCCCGTCTTGGGCATTTTCTGGTCTGCATAGGCAAAAATGTCCTGGGCCTTGCCCTTGGGGTCATAGACCGCCTTGGTCATGTCGCCGGGGTTTACGGCGTCCGCGCCCTTGGGGATGCCGAAGTCGAAGATGGGGGCAGCGTCCGGGCTTCCGGCCCGCCGCTTCACCGTGGCCGCACTTCCGGCGGCCAGCGTGGTGGTCGTCCCCACCTGGATGTTAGGGGTAGAGCCGTCGGCACCGGCGGGTCCCTGTGCGCCGGTCGCGCCGGTCGCGCCCTTGGCCCCGGTCTCACCCTGGGGTCCCTGGATGCCCTGCTCTCCCTTCGGGCCTTGAGCGCCGGTCGCACCCTGCGGGCCTCTTGCGCCCTGCACGCCCTGGGGTCCCTGCGGACCCACAACCTTGCCCAGATCAATGGTAGGCATAGATGGTTCCTCCTTCCGTCAGATGTTTAGGCATAGATGCCCTGCATCGTTGATGTAATAGTCCGGGGCCTCGTTGCCGGTGTAGGTACACAGCAGATGCCCCTCGTCGGTCACGCTGAAATTGACCATGCCAGCCGTCTGCACGGACACGCCGTCGATGCCGCGCGGTCCTTGCGGCCCCTGCACGCCCTGGGGTCCTTCCGGTCCCGTGGGTCCAACCGGGCCAGCAGCGCCTTGAACGCCTTGGGGTCCCTGGATGCCTTGGATGCCCTGGACGCCGCGCTCACCGGTCAGTCCGCGCTCGCCCTGGATGCCCTGCTTGCCGGTCTTGCCCTGGGGTCCCTCTGCGCCCTGTTCTCCCTGGTCGCCCTTGGAGGCGATAAGCAGCCAGTGGGCACCCTCCACGCCTCCGGCCACGTCCAGCTCCGGGGCCACGCCCTTGCACGCTGCCTTGCAGATGTAGGAGCTGCCCAGCCTGCTCACCTTCTGGAGGGGCAGATAGGTCTTTGCGCTGTCATAGGCTTCCCACACCTTCACGGCCTCCTCGGCCTGCTCCAGCGCCTCGATGGCGTTTCCCACCAGGGTGCTCACCTGGGGTACAATGCCGTCGATCTGGGTCTGGAGTTGCTGCGCCTGGGTGGGCGTCGGCTCTTTCGGCGTGGTATAGGCGTCGTTCGGCTTCACCAGCAGATGGTCCGTCACCGTGATGGCAACGGCGGTTGGGTCGCTCTCCCGGAAGCCCTCAATGGTAAAGCTGCACCAGCCCTCCAGGGCCAGCGGCTCCGCCGGAATGGCCGTGTCGAAGGTCAGCGGGTCCTTCTTTGCCACCAGGTCCTCCACGCTGTTGTACAGCAGCACCGCCACGGGGCTTTCGCCCAGGGCGTTGCGCCAGATGATGCGCTTGGAGAACGCCTCCCAGTCATCGCTCATAACGATGTGCAGGCCGGTCACATTGGCCTCACCCTGCACGCCCGCGTTCTTGCTGTCCTTGCGGACAAATTCGCCGGTCACGGTCACATTGATGGTCCTGTCCATAGGGGGTCTACCTCCTTTCTGTATGATAAAAGGCGCGGCGGGGCGGAAGGGTCGGTCCCTCCATACCTCGCCGCGCCGTGTCGCAGCCGCTTTTAGGGTCTCGCGGTGTGCCTGTTCAGTTAGATGTTGCGGGCCTTGGCCTCGGCAGCGTAGGCGCTGCTCTCGCGCTCAATGAGGTTTGCGGTGGCGTTGTCCTGGGCCATGCTCTGCTCCAGGACCTCCGCCACATAGGCGGGCACCTGCACGGTCTCGCCGCGCTTGATTTGGAAGCTGCGGCCATTGACGGCCACGAAAACGTCATCCTTGTACTTGTCGTTGTCCTTGAACAGACGGATGGGCACAAGGTCGTTCGGCCTGGGCGCGGCGGGGGCGGTCTCTTTTGCCGCCTCCAGGGTCTCCTTGGCTTTGGCCTGGGCCTCTGCCACAATGGCAGCAGCTTCCGCCTTGGCCTTGGCGATGATGTCCTCCGCCTCGGCGGCGGGGGTAGCCTGCGTGGTGGTCTGCTGCTCATTGGCAGCAGCTTCTTTCTTGGCAGCCATAGTGTAAATACCTCCTGTTGGTCATAATGTGGGGCCGCCCGCCGTAAAGCAGGCGGCCCCGGTGATTAGCTGTTGAAGGTGGAGCAGGTCTCGATGCGGATCATGTACGCCTCCACCAGGCGCTCGGCCACCTTGGTGGCTTTCCAGCCTGCGGTGGCGCGCTGGTCCAGGGGGTCGGCAGTACCGGCAGAGCCGAGCTGCTTCACGATGTGCTGGAGACCGCCGCCGGTGATCTCGGTCACGCCGTAGGCGTCCGCACCCAGAATGAGGGTGGAGTACACATCACGGGCGGATGCCTTGGGGGTGACGGTGCCGCTGGCGGTGGTGCCGGTCTCGTAGTCCTTGCCCGCGTGGGTAAAGACCTTGGCCTCGCTGGTCTCCACGAAGCGGACGCCCTCGATACGTCCGATCTCGCCCTCGTAGATGCCGTCGGGGTCGGAGTAGGTCTTGACGTTCACCCACTTGGGGTCACTCATAAGGTCGTAGGAGCAATCCGGGTGGATGATGCCCGCGTAGTAGCCGTTGATCTTGGGCGCGTTCATCACCTTGAGGTAACGGACAGCACGGCGCACGGCGTCCACGGTCAGGTAGTGGTTCTGGCTGTCGTTGGTGCTGCCGCCGCACAGGTTGGCGCGGCTGTCCACCTGGCCCTCGGCGTACTGCACGTTGGTGCCGCCGTTCAGCACCTCGCGGGTGATGGTGTCCAGGGTACGGCCCGCCTGGCTGCCCAGCAGCTTGGTGGCCTGCACCAGGTTGTTGTCGATGGCGGAAAGCAGCAGCATATCGGACAGCTCGATGAAGCCGCCGTACTGCGCCACAGTCGCGGTGATGACGCCCATGTTGAGCTTCTGGCCTTCGGGGGTCACACCTTCGGTCAGGGCCGTGGTGGCCTTGGGCAGGGGGTCATACTTGCGGAACTCGATGGTCTTACCGCCATTCTTGGGGATGGGGTGCTTCTGTCCGAACTGGTCATGGACCAGCAGCGGCTCCGCCATATCAATGAGATAGTCGGAGTAGAAGGTTTTCATCTCGCCGGAAAGGTCGTTCCCGGTGGTTGCGCTGGTCGTCTTGTTGATGACTGCATCAAACAGGTTCAGCACGACGGGCAGCAGAATGAATTTGCGGATGGTGTTCATGTTAAAATCTCCCTTCTGGGGAGAGGCTTAAAACTCGATGTGCTCTCCCCGTGCAGCTCTGCGGATGATCTCCGCGCGGTCCCTCTTGGACAGCTTGGAGACGTCATCCTTCACGATAAATGCACCCTGGGAGGTCGTGCCGTTTTCCTGGGGCCTTGCGCCCTTGGCGCGGATGCCATCCACCACCTGCTTCTCCGTGGCCTTGGCCTGCATAGCGGCCACGCCCGCCTTGATCTGGTCCATGTGGACCACTTCATAAGCGTGCTGGACGGGAACGCCCGCCCGAAGCATGGAGAGGAACTGGGGATTTTTGACCTCCGCGTTGAGGTCGAAGCTGGGGTACAGCCCCTTGACCTGTTCGGCCTCGCCGTACCACTGCTGGAGCTGCTGCTGCGCCCGCTGGTCGTTCTGCCGCTGGCGCTGCTGGCGCAAAAGCGCCTCGTTCTCCCGCTGGAGCTTCTGGAACTGCTTGTACTGCTCAACGGACATCCCCGCCTCCTCGGCGGCCTCGGACCAGTATGCGTCATCGTTTTCGATGGCTTGGGACAGCTTGCCCATGTCGCCGTCGCCGATCTGGTAGCGCTGCATCAGCATATCAATGACAGGCTGATACTGGCCCACCTGCTGCTCCAGGTTTCTGGTCTCCCGGAAGCGCCGGTCGATGATGCGCTGGGTCTCCTCGGTGTAGATGTCCTTGTACTCACCGTTCACAAGGTCCTGGAAAGCCCTGCGTTTGGCCTCCAGAGTATTGGACGTGGTGCTCGCGTCCGGTTTGTTGTCGCTCCCGGCGTCGGAGGACCGCTGCTGTCCCTCCGGGTCTCCGCCCTCGCCAGCCTCCGCCGGTTTGGCCTGCTTCCCGAAGATGACATTCTGGTATTCGCCCGATTTCCCCCGCCGGGTGGATGCGGGGGATGCCTGGGTCTCGCCCTGTGTGCCGGGTGCTCCGTCGCCAGAGGCCGCCGCCCCTGCGCCTGCTCCGCCTGCGGCACCGCCGCCGTCGAACAGGTTCAGCCGGATGTCCAGCAAATGCTTGAAGTTCATAGGATTGCCTCCTTTTTCATCGCGGGTGTATCGCCCCCGTGCATCGGTCCCTGACTTCACCAGGGCAGCGGCCCGGTCCCCACCGTGACCGCCGCCCCGCATGGTGTGAAGCAGGAGGACAGTATAAGCGTATCAAATGCTTTTCCGCTTTTCGCCCCGAACTCGGAAAAAATTTTTATTTTTCTTCCCGGCACTCCACCTGGACCTGCTCCGGGTGGGCCTGGGCCACCTGGGCAAGGCCGATGACGGCCATCTCAAAGGCCGCTGCCGTGCCGTCGTCCCCGTTGAAGTCGAGCTGCACATCGCCGCTCTCCACCTGCCAGGTGTAGACCTCCACATAGCGTTCCCGCATGGCGTTGGTCACATATCCGGCCAGGGCGTAAAGGATGCCGGACACCGCCGCGCACGCCTCTACGCTGCCGGTGGCGTGGCCTTGGGCAGAGAGGATGCAGCGCTGGCCGTCCCGTTCGGCATAAACCTGGGTCATAACACGTCGCCTCCCGTCATTCGTTGCCCATGCTGGGGGTGCTGCGCTTTGCCAGCCGCTCCCCGTAGCCGGTCATGGGATGCTGGGCCTCCATGATGCCGCTTGCAAGGCTGTCCTTCTCGCTGGAGGGCACTGGGCCTGCCGCCTGGCCTCGCTGGCCGCCGCCGGTAGGCTGCGCCGCTCCGATGCCCATGTCCTTGCCCGTGAGGGTCTGGATGATAAGGGCCATCTGGTCGAGCTGCTGGGACATCTGCTGGCAGATATTGAGAAGGGTCTGGCCGTTCTGCACCTGCTCCTTCACCTTGTCGATGCCCTCAAACTCCATCATTTCCAGAGCACCCAGCGCCTCCTGCGCCCGCTCCGGGTTGAAGAAGCCCAGGCCGTACAGCTCCTTGGCCCGCTCGTTCTGTTCCATGCGGGAGAATGGGTTTTTCTTCTGGGCCTTGATTTTCAGGTCGAAGATGGGCTTGCGGTAGAGGGGGAGGCCGTCGGAGGTCCGGCCCACTTCCTGCTCCTTGATGCCCGCGTTGTTCATGTCGATGAACTGGTAGCTGCCAGGCGTCTGGCCCGTGATGCGGAACGAGCGGGTCTCGTCGTAGAACTGCCGGATAAGCTCAATGCACATCGAATTGATTTTGACGTGGGTGCGGTAGCTGGCAGAGATCATGTCCCGGCTGGCCTTGTTGCCCGCCTCCTGGAGGGCGGCGATGGCAGCGGCGGCGGTGACGCCGGACCCGGCGCTGCCGCTGTTCACGTCGCGGTTGGCCGCCGTGTCCTTCATCTCCTCGATTTTCATTTGCGCCACGGTCACATAGATGTCGTCCAGCGGGTTGGTGACAATCTCCTTGATGCGCCTGTCGTCAAGCTCGCCCTGGACGTGGACCAGGGGCTTGCTCCAGTCCAGGAACTCCTCCTCGTTGATGCCCGTGCTGTCGCTGACGAAGAAACGCTTCTTGGTGGTCATCATGCTGTTTTCCAGGATGTTGGAGGACAGCTTGTCGATGTAGAGCTGCGGGTCCTTGCAGATGGCGACATAGCCGAAGCCCACCGGCGTGCCTTTTTCCGGGAACATCACATCCAGCACGACGGGGTAGAGGCCGTGGTCGTACCAGCCCGTGTCCCGGTAGGCCGGGTCGTTCTCGCTGGCGAACAGCAGGGTCTCGCCCACGAACTTGGCGTAGTGCAGCAGCGTCTTGCCGCTGGCAGAGGTCGTCTTGTAGTACCAGTCCACCACCACGCTTTTGTTGCTGGTGTCGATGGTGTCATCGTAGATATACTGCTTCACATCCACGGCCCCGCCGCTCAAATGGCCCTTGTGCTCCGGGTACTGCTGCTCCAGCAGGTCCTCGTCCACCAGGTCCACGATGAACAGGTTGCGGGACTTCTGGATGTCGGTCACGCCCGGCTCCCAAAACAGCTTTAGCAGGTCGATCTCCCGGATGTCCACGTCGCCCAGGCCGTTCTCCTTGGCGCTGTTCCAGAACACGCCATAGGCTGCCGTGCCGTGTTTCAGCTTCTCCCACCAGTTGTCAGAGTAGGTCTGCTCGTAGTCGTTGTACTCCAGGATGACCGGCAACACGGAGGACAGCACCTTGGCGCTCTCCTCGTCGCTGCGCTCGCGGGGGAGGACCACCGGCTCCGGGTAGTTGTCCATAGCGTCCGCGTGCTTATTGAGAATAGCGTTGAACAGCCAGGCAGAGGACGGCTCCGGCCCTCTGTACTCCGGGTTGTCCGTGCGCTGCTTGCCCTTGCGGATGGCCTCCCAATGGCGCAGCTCCCACCATAGCTCATCCTGGACCACGCGCTCCTCCAGGCTGGCCTTGCCTTTCTTGTAGTCGCTCAAGATGCTGATTGCCTCCGCGATCTCCGCTCTGCCGATGCGCCGCTGCCCGGCGGGGGCCGTCAGCAGCATGGCCTCCATCTCCGGGTCCACGCTCTCGTCCTTCTGCACGCCGGGGACACCCCAGCCCATCGGGGGCTTGCCCAGGGTCGCGTCCTGCTCGTTCTTCCGTCCGAAAAGTGCCATAAATCAATACCTCCTGTAAAAATCGTAACGGTCATACTGCTGGTCCTGTCCCAGGTCCAGCGGGTCATATACCACCAGGGCGGGGGGCTTGTTCCGCCTGGGTGCTATCGGGTTTTTCATGCAGACGTAGCGCAGCTCGTCGTAGATGTGGTCCTCGCCCTCGGTGTTGATGTCCTCCACGTTCTTCTCGTCGTAGACCAGGTTGGGGACCGTGCGGATGAAGTGCTTGCAGGTGTTGAACACATACAGCATGGGGATGCCCTCCTCGTCAAAGGCGAGGCGGTGATGCACCTGCATCTTTCCGTCGATGCGGGCGTGGTCGCCGCGCTCGAAGTACACCCGCTGCCGCTCCATCAGAGCGCCGATGCTCTCCGTGCCGTCGCTGCCCCAGATAGCCGGGTCTCCCACGCGGTTGATGCGCCGGTCCTTGAGGTTGGGGTCCTCGGTCTCGATGCGCCGTATCTCCCGCGCCACCTCGGACGGTTCCATCTTCACGCCGGTGTTGGGGGTGCCGGTGCAGCCGTAATACTCCCGGATGCGGTAGAGCCGCCGGTCCCGGTCCACGGCGTACCAGCCCACGGAGAAGGGCCTGGAGTAGCCCCAGTCCAGGCCGCACCAGATGGCCCAGTCCTGCGGGACCTTGAAGGGGGAGATGACGTGGGTGTTGATGCGGTCCGTGTAGTGGTCGCTGTCGTTGCGCCACTCCGTGAATACCTGGCCCGCGAAGGTGTCCCAGTCGCCGTACAGCAGCGCCTTGCGCTCCTGCTCCGGCATGGAGGCCAGGCTGGTGAGGTAGTCCGGGTTGTTGGCAAGCAGTATCTTGTTGTCGAACACGGAGGACGGCACGAAGATGCGGGACTTCCAGCGCGTCTCCTCGTGGCCGTCAGGGAAGCGGGCCTTGAACTGCTCCCAGATCGTTTGCATGGGCTGGGCCGCCGTGATGAAGCGCTCCTTCACCCAGCCATGGCCCACGCCGCCGGGGTTGGCCTGCGCCCGGATGTAGCAGCGGGTCCCCGGCCCGTTGGGGCGGTTTCGGGAGAACAGGTAGCTGTACTCCTCCCAGAGAAATTGCGTCAGCTCGTCAAAGTCGATGAAGTCATAGCGCTTGCCCTGGTAGTTTGTCCGGTCCTTGGTGTACTGCATAGAGCCGAAGAAAATCTTGGCCCCGGAGGGGAAGGTCCAGACGTGCTTGCTTTCGTTAAACCTGGCCTTTTTGTAGGCCCGTCTGTAAATCTCCGTGCTGCGGTCCATCAGCTCCGTGAGCTGCGGGAAGGTCTTGCGGAGGATAAGCCCACGGTAATGCGGTATCTCCACCTGGCGCAGGGCCTCGGCCAGGGCGCAGTCCGATTTACCGCCGCCCGCTGCACCGCCGTACAGTGCCTCGTCCTCAAAGCGGGCCATGAGTGCCGCCTGGCGCGGCTGCGGTGTCCAGATGACTTTACCCATCGTTTGCGCCTCCATCCGTCGGTGGGCCTGGGTTGTCCATCACGGGGGAGAGGAGCACCACGCCGCTGCCCTCGTCCTCGTCGCCGTCCTGGGCCTCCGGCTTGTACTTCCACGTCTCCGGCTTCCGGTTGGTCAGCCAGAACATTTGCGCCGCTGTATTGGCAGCTACATGGACTTCATCGCGGGCCTCCACAAGGGTCTCGACCTCGCGGATGCGCTTGCCCGTTTCCGGGTCATATTCTACGGTCTTGAGCTTGTAGTGCTTCACGATCTGGGCATTGTAGCCCAGGCAGCTCTTGAACAGGGCGTTTTCCACCTGCTCGTCCGGCACTTCACACGCCTGCGCGAAAGCAGCCGAAAGTGCCGCGTACCGCTCGTCCCCCTCCTGGCCCTCGTCCAGGTATTTGCGGAAGGTAGAGTAGGCGATATGGAGGTTGGCAGCAATCTCCTTTGCCGTGGCCCCGTCTTTGGCCCATTTGATGATCTTGTCCAGGTTGGGGAGGACATGGGTCTCGTATTTACTTTTTGCCATTCGCTCCCGCCTGCCTTTCTGAAAAATTGGCTTCTCTTTCATCGTAGCAAAGGCAGCTTCTTTTTTCGCCCCGAAGGGAGGATGTTTTTTCATTCTGGTGTTCACGCGTGTGGAACCCTCTCACCCTCACCATCCCCCCATACCCCCCTTCCTCTCCCTCTCTCCCTGGAGCGGGGGAGACCATTTTCGTGGCCTCACGAAAAAGATAAGAGACCCCAGGCCATAGGCCCAGGGTCTCTCTGGTATGCTTATGCTTTGCTTTTGCTGTGCTTTTCTATCGTGTAGGTGGCCCCGTAGCGCCGCCGCCCACAATGGGAGCAGGTCACTTTGTGATCTACGCCGCCGCCCACGCGTTTGAGGTCGTAGCCCTCCTGGAGCATCGCGGCGCACCTGCCGCAAAGGTCCTTCGGTTCGGTCATCAGTCGCTCACCCCCTTGAAGCTCTCCCGGACGTGACCGCCGTTCAGCTCAAATTCCACGGTGTGGTAGGTAGTACCCCTTCGGATGGATGTACACCACGCGGCCCGCCACAGGCCGCCTCAAGCTCCGCTTGTCCTCGCCGCTGTCGGTGAATGTCTCCGGCAGGCGCATCACCTTGTCGCCCAGCTTCATGCCTTGCCCTCCCATGCCGGGCAGGCGGTGTCCGGCTCCGTGAAGTCCGCGCAACGTGGGCTGTCTCCGTTGAAGCATACGCCCTGGAAGTCCTCGTACCAGGCGCAGCTCCCGCAATTCTGCTTCATGCCGTTTCCTCCCGTTCCATCGTCATGCGGGCCAGCAGGCTCTCATACATCCGCTTGTAGGTGTCCCGCTCCGTCTGGGCGATTACCAGGGCCATGGGGGCCGTGCCGTCCTCGGTGTCCCCGCGTACCGGCTCCGGCTCCTCCTCGTCCTCCTGGGGGCTTGCAAGGCCGTACTGGGCCAGCCCCAGGCCGGAGAGGAGACCGAGGTCCACCTGCTCCATCTCCCGCCGGGTGCAGCGGCCAACGAAGCGTCCCACGCGGCTCTTGTCCACGGTGTACACGTTCTCGCATAGGGCCGTGCTGATCTGTTCGGTGGAGCGGATGGTGATGTGCTCCGGTAGCTCCTTCTTGGGGGAGGCGGAGCAGTAGACTACCTGGACCACGGGGCTGTTGTCGTTCAGAGCGTCGCAGCTCACGATGATGGCGGGCCGGTCCTTCATCAGCTCGTGGCCGATGGCGTTCGGTATATCTACCCAGTAAATCTCCCCGCGCCGCATAGCGTTGGCAGGGAATGTGCCTTTCTTTGCCATAATCAAACCTCCGTGATAGTCAGATTGAAGCGTTCCCGCAGGAGCTTCTTTTTCATCTCGTACTGGGCCGTCTTGGTGGCCCGGCTCTTGACATCCTCCACCACCGGCAGCCAGAACACGGTGCCGTACTTGTCCGGCGCGGTGGGGCGCTCGTAGGCGAAGTCGGCCACATAGTGGATGGCCCGGACCCGCTCGCCGGTCTCCGTGATGTAGCTTTCCTGGAGGGTGTACTGCTGCTGGAGGCGCAGGTTGCGTATCTGCCCGGCCTTGAGCATCAGCATCAACTCGTCGTAGCGGCGGGCCTCCTTCTTGCTGTCGAAGCGGAGGTTGCCCCGGCTGTCCGGCTGGTTGTGGTACTTGGGGGCCTTGGTCTTGCCCACGATGCCCAGCTTCTCCATGACCTGGCGCTGGGCCTCCGGCCCCATGCGTTGCAGGTCTGCGGCGGTCAGTCCCATCTCTCGTGCCTCCTTCCGTTTGGTGCAGCGGCGGGCCGGGCCGAAGCCCTGCCCCCGCAGAAACATCATGGGGTGCAGCAGCTTCCCGGACAGACCGCAGAAAACTGTGTTGTCCACGACGCGCACATACTCGCACTCGTCGCAGTATTCGATCTGGCCCTCCCGCTCCAGGGCCATCTCCAGCGGGGTCTTATCCAGCATTTGCCTGCGCCTCCTCCGCTATCAGCTTGCGCTTGCGCCGGGCGTAGGCGCTGTCGGCGGCGGACAGGCCGGGGTTCGTGAGGCGGCGCAGCCGGGCCTTTTCCCGCAGCTCCTCCCGGTGGGCCTGCTGGTATGCCCGGTGCCGTGCCCGCTCCTTCTCCGGGTCCCGGCTCCGGTCTTTCAGCTTCCGGCGCTCCTCGGCCTTGCCGTCAAACCAGCCGATGTGCTTATAGCTGGCAGCAAAGCAGCCCTCGGAGCAGAAGTACGTCGTGGCCTGCCGCTTGCCGTCCCGCTCCACCTGGCGCACCCAGGGGGTGTCCGCCGTGGTCACGATCTGCTTTCCGCAGGTGCCGCAGGTGCGAAACAGGGTCAGCCGGTTGGCCGTCTGTCGGCGCACGCTCATAAGTCGGACCTCCGCTCCATCACGCCCAGGATGTACTTGCCGTCCTCGCCGCGCCGGGCGTGTATCTCGTACTTCTCCCACATCTCCTTGACGGAGAAGAACGGGATGGCCAGCCTCCAGCCCAGGGCCGTCTCCGGGGCGTCCGGGTCCATGGCCCGCTCCCCGTGCTCCAGCACCACAGCGGTGAGCACAGCGTCCACAAGGGCCTGGGTCTCCTGGTTTCCGACATCCGCCTGGGCCAGGGCCTCCCGCAGCTTCTCGTTCTCCTTGGCCGTGTCGGCCACCTTCTTGCGCCAGCGCCCCAGCTCATGCTCCAGGCGCTTGATCTTATCGACGTTTCTTTCCATGTCACTCCGTCCTCTCGTAGTATTTCAGCAGGTTGGCGGCCACCGTGCAGCTTTTCCAGTCCTGGAGGTTGGCGCAGTAGCGGTCCGCGTACTCGGCCAGAGCCTCCCGGTCCGGGAAGCTCATGCAGCCGCCCTCGCAGCGGACGCACAGCCGCTCGTCCCAGCGAAAGAACGGGCACGCCCAGGTCTTGTGTGAGTAGCCAGCCATTTGTCCGCCCCCTTGCTCATTCCGTGATCTGTCGCTGTCCTGCCGTGCTGCCCGGCAGGCCGATGGGGTTCTTCCGCAGCATCGTCTCGTAGGTTTGCTCGAAGCGCTCCATCTCGAAGTATTTCTTGTCCGGCGGCATGAACGCGTCGATGCCGCCCATGGCCTCGATGACCTTCTGGGTCCTGGTGGGCATCCCCTCCAGCGCCTGCTCTTTCGTCCGGCCAGCCAGCCGGGCCAGTTGCAGCTCGCTGCGGGCCATCAGGTAGGCGTTGCTGATTTCCGACCTGACCTCGTGCAGAACAGCCTCCGCCGCCTCCCGCATCTCCGCGATGGTCGGAGGGAATTTGCAGGTCTGGCACACCCGGATGACTGCCTGCTGGGCCGCCCAGAAGTCGATGTCCCGCAGGCAGGTGGTCCAGAGCGTGATGGTCGGGGCCAGCTTTGCCTTTAGGCTGTCCTTGTCCGGGGCCTTGAACATCTCCGCGTTGGGATAGGCCATCATCAGCACCGCGAAGATTTCCGTCACTTCCGCCCTGGTCATAGGCCGCTGAACTCGTCGTGCAGGTCTCGCAGGGCGTCCATCTTCTCGCCCGTGCTGGCCTGCTGGGGTCTGCCGCCGCGGCTGGACTGGTAGGACCTGTCGTCCTTGAGGGCGAACACGCCTGCCCAGCAGTGGTCCTCACTCTGGTGCAGAATGGCGATTTGGGCATCCCGGTCTCCGGGGGCCAGCTTCTCCAGTTCCGTGACCAGGCGCTTCTTGGCCTGGTCCGTCATCGGCTTTTTGATCTTGTTCCGCATCGCCTCGAAGCCTTGCAGAGCGGAAAGCAGGTCAGCGTCGCCGGAGGCGAAGTCCGCAAAGATAGTTTCCTTTGCTTTCTTTTCCTCTGCTTTGCTTTGCTTTTCTTTACTCTGCTTTGCTTTTCTTTTATTTGCATCGGTTTGCTCTGCATTTGCATTACTTGTGGATGCTCCGCTGCCGTCGTCGGCCTTGCAAGGCTGATTTTTCCAGCGTTTTTGCGCCGCCTCCCGGCGGAGGTTGGAGATGTCGTCCACCTTCCCCATGCGTCGGAGAAGGGAAGCGGAGTAAAGATACTCGCCGTCGTTCACCAAAAGCGTGCTGCCGTTTTCTGCAAACTCTGTGCAGCAGCCTGTGATGATCTGCTCCAGGCGGGATGCTTCCACCTGCATTTGCATAGCAAGCGTATTCCAAATGTACTTGTTCACGGACAGCCGGTACTCCGGCTGCTCCCGGAGTATCTCCACCAGCATGAAGTACACCCCGTACCCCTCCGCCCCGTAGACGGAGCGGAGGGCCAGAATTTTGGGGTCGTTGCGGGCGTTGCAGTCGTGGGAGAAGAAATAGGCGTCTTTCTCGTTGGTCTTGGGCATACGGATGCCTCCTTACGCAAGCGCCTGCTGCCCCGTTGCATCCTCGAAGATGCCGTCGGGCAGCTCCGGCGCGGTATTGCTGCTGGGTTCAATGACCTCCCCGGTCTCCGGGTTGGCCTCTGGAAGGGCCTCTGGCGCGTTTTCGGGTGCATCCAGGTAATTCTTGCTCCCGTCGGTGCCGATGGACGCCTCGTCGCTTGCAAGGGCTTTCTGGAGGTCAATGGACATGATGCCCCACTTGCTGATAAGCTGGCGCAGCATCGTCTTGCAGGCCATCCCGTCGAAGTCCTTGTACCAGAAGGAGGAATACTTCCACTCGTCGCCCTTGGGGTAATTGCCCGCCACGAAGTCGGCGTAGGACACGCGGCTGTACCGGGGGTCCTGGGCCTCGCGGGCCTCCAGGTGGAACGCCTGGGAGTAGCGGTCCGCGTGGGCCAGCATCTTGTCCTTGCTCCAGTACAGCACCTTGCGGAAGCCGTTGTTCAGCTCGAAGTAGGCGTAGTAGCCCACCACGGGGCGGCTCTCCCGGTCTCCGTCGTCCTCCAGGAACTCCAGGATGGGGCGGCGGGTGAAGCGGTCCCGGCCTCTGTACTCGCCCTCCACCACGGGGAACGCGTCGATGTCCAGGTATTGGCCGCTGCGCTCCGCAAGCTGGATGTAGCCCTTGTAGCCGAGCTGGAACTGGGCCACGGTGCCGCGCTTCTTGTCCTTGTAGGGGACCATGTAATACTGGCCGAGCTGCGGGGAGGGGGACAGGTTCAGGCTCTCACCCAGCAGGGCGGCGGTCAGCACCGTCCCGGCGTCGCACTCCTGGAGGGACGGGTTTACGGCCACGGCGGAGCTGATGGCAGCCACGAAGCGCCGGGCGCGGTCCGGGTCTCCCAGGGTGTCGTTCACGAGCTTCTGGTACATCGGCGTCTGGATAGCCACGCTGAACTTGGGCTTGCCGCCGCTGCGGCTCTGCAAAGAATTGTTCACGGCCATGATTAAATCCTCCTATACGAAATGTTCCGTTCTTTCAGCCAGCGGGAAAGCTCCGCCGCCTGGTCCCTTGTCACCTGGCACTCAAAGCGCAGCAGGTAGATGGTCTCCTCAACGGCCTCACCGCCGCCGGGTTCCCAGGTCCCGGCCTGGGCCGCATTGGCAGCGGGGTCCGGGGTCTGCTCTGCGCCCCGCGTTGCCTCTGCCTCGCGCTGTTCCTCTGCCAGGTTGGCGGCCTGGGCGGCCCGCTGGGCCTCGTATTCCCGCAGGCGCTTGGCCCGCTCCTGGAGGCGGGAGCGCTCCATCAGGGCCTCGTTCAAGTCCAGGTGCTCCAGGTACTTGATCTTAACGGCCTCGGCAAACTCGCTCTCCACGGTAGCCAGGACCTCCAGATCGGACGCGGCCTTGTCCTCCGCCGCGACGATGGCCTCCCGGACCTTCTTCATAGTCACGCTGGTGTTGTACCAGGTGTCCTGCCACAGCTTCTCAAAGGGGAGCAGCGCCCGCAGCTCGCCCACGGTCTCCTCGTAGATTTCCAGGATAGCGGCCCGCTTGTCCGCCCGGCGCTTCTCCTCGTACTCCTTGAGCTGCGCGTCGATGGCGGCGATGGGCTGGTCAATAAGGCTCACCAGTTCCTTCACCTTGGCCTCGAAGTCGGTGTACGGGGCCATGCACTCGCGCTTGACCTCCTTGCGCTTGTTCTCCAGGGCCTCCCGCAGCTTGTTCAGCTTGGCGCGGTCCTCCTTGGCACCCTTGATGCCGTCCTCTGTTACCACCAGGCCGGTGTACAGCGCCAGGCTCTCCGCAAGCTGGCCTTTCAGCTCCTCAAAGTTGAAGTCTATCGTCTTGGGCAAAGTCTCCAGGCTGTTGCCCATCACAAATTCCATGCTCATGTTGTCCTCCTGTTCAGATAGGCGGGAGCTTGAGGTTTGGTTTCTGCCGCTGCTCCACGCAGCGCCAGAAGGGGACCGCCTCCCGCCGGATGATGGCGATGTCGTCCTCGGCATCCGCCCGTTCGATTTTGTAGTGCCGGGTCTCTTTCCGGTCCTCGCCATCCGCCGTGGTATATTTGATCTGGGCCAGCAGTTCCACGAACTGCCACCCGGTGGCAAGCATCTGCTGGCACACCTGGGCGTAATACTCCGTGGGGATGCGCCCCTTCCAATGGGTCCAGCCGGTGGAGGAGAGGATTTCCGTGGTTTTGATCTCCAGGCCGCCCAGCCGCCCGGTGGCGGTTTCCTCCAGCTCCCCGTCCGGGGTGCAGGTGATGAAGGGCAGGTCCTGGTGTTTGATGATCTTGTAGGGGGTGAAGCTCACCCGGTATTCCGGGTGGTCCAGGGCGAAGAAGGAGCGCAGCAGCGGCTCCGCGTCGTTGCCGTAGCGCACATAGGGCTTGTCCCCGATGTCCTCCGGGATGACCAGCCCGCATTTCTCCTCCCAGAGCTGCACGTTGGTTTTCCAGGGGGAGAGGCCCAGGAGGGCGGCGGCGTCAGACGCCCCCAGCCCATCCTTGCGGGCCTCCAGCCATTCCGCCCGGTCCTTGCAGATGATGACCTGCGGCTGCATCACATCATCACGACGATTTTGCCGTCCTTAACCTCCTGGGCCAGCTTGTCCTCAAAGTAGGCCGTGATGCTGGCCTTGGCCGTCTGCTGCCACATCCCGCCGTCAGCCTCGAACAGGCCCACGTTGCCGTCATCGTCCAGGCGCAGCAGGAACTCGCTCACCGGCTGTTCTACCTCCAGGAAGGTGCGGAAGGGGCGCAGGGCCACGCGGGGCTTGACCTGCACCAGCGCCTTGAGGGAGACGCCCTGGCGGGCCTCCACTTCCTGGCTCACGCCGTTGTCGCGGGTGGTCACGCCGCTATCCTTGCTCATGCGGGAGAGCAGGTCCAGCAGGTAGTCCACGCCGGGGCCGGGGGCAAACTTGCTCCGCAGCTCAATGATGGCCTGCTCATACTCCCGGAAGCCGTCACGGAAGCCCGGAACGTCGCATTTCGCGGTATAGAGGCTGTCGCGGCACATCACGTCGTCGTAGGTGGTGAACACGGAAACCGTTCTGGCATCGTCCACGCGGATGAA
>ENA-OURZ01000737-OURZ01000737.1-human-gut-metagenome-genome-assembly--contig:-NODE-737-length-42278-cov-4.460815_pt1 | contig 42278 bp, 50 predicted proteins | sample MGYA00242073_ERZ509195 | MGnify/ENA primary metagenome ERZ509195 (study PRJEB26280, sample SAMEA2338837) | human gut metagenome | biome: human gut; feature: human-associated habitat; material: faeces... | reverse complement strand
TAGAGCAACGGCCTTCTAAGCCGTGGGTCGGGGGTTCGAATCCCTTCGAGCACATGCGCGTTCCTGCGAGCGATGTTAGCGCTCTAAATGGTACGATAACATCTCTATGGTGGGTATAGCGCAGTTGGTTAGCGCGCCAGATTGTGGCTCTGGAGGCCCAGGGTTCGAATCCCTGTATCCACCCTTACAATAAAGCTTTGGTTTTGTTGTTAAAATGTTGCGATAGGTGCAGCAAATTTCTTTGTTGGGCTATCGCCAAGCGGTAAGGCACTGGATTTTGATTCCAGCATTCGCAGGTTCGAATCCTGCATGGGCTGTTAAAAAAATATTATAAGGAGACAAGTTATGTATAAACAGATTATTATTGCAAGAAAAGATATCATGACTCCGGGAAAATTAGCTGCACAAGTGTCTCATGCTTCAATGGCTTTTTTGACATGCATGGTTAGAAACAATTCGAAAAGAGTTGTTAACGAGCAAATAAAAAGGTCGTATATGTACAATTTACATCACAGATATGTTCACCCGGATTTAGATAGATTCGCTAAAGAAGCAACAGAAGAAGGATGTGGGCATTTTTATTATAAGCCCAAAGATAGCACAAAACCTTCAGGAGAAATGGTTCGCTGCACAGAGTTAACAACAAAAGAGTATAATGTAAATTTTACAATAGATAAAGATTTGTACGACAAATGGATAAATGGAGAGTTTACAAAAGTTGTTCTTGGTGCTAAGAATAGAAATCAGCTACTAAAAGCTAAAATTATGGCTGAAGATCTTGGTATGATTGAAGGCAAAGATTTTTTCTTGATACGCGATAATTGCCACACTGAATTAGAACCAGAAGAAGTTGATGAAAATGGAGTTGGAAGGACTTTAACTTGTATTGGTTTTAGACCTATGGAATCAGAAATTATTGATAAGATAGGTAAAAAGTATCATTTATATATATAATAAATGTAATACTCGTATGATGAAAATACAATTTCATTGCAAAGATTGGAGGGGTTGAATGGTAACTATAGATGATATGCGTAAAGCTGAATTGCATAAAGATAAACAAATGGAAAAATGTAATTATTGTACAGAGTCATCTCCAACAGGTAGGTGTTTCTGGAATTTACAAGCGTGCAGGACGCCATATTGTAAAGAGGCGATCAAAAATATGACAAAAAATAAAAGGAGTGTACGTTTATGGGATTAGATATGTTTTTATATAGAGCAAATAAATATTCAGACAATATTTCTGCAAAAGAACTATCAAACATCAATAGTTATTTAGAGTGGAATAATGGATATAGCACCAAATGTTCATTGCAAGAATACTGCGAAGTAAGCGAAGACGATCTTAATATTGGTTTAGTAAATAAATATGGAAAAGATTTTGTAACAAGGTATTCAGAATTGGATAAAGAAAAAAAAATACGGATGGAATAGTATTTTTGAAGAAATAGCATATTGGAGAAAGGCTAACAGTATACATAAATGGTTGGTTGATAATGTTCAGGGAGGCACTGACGATTGCGGATATTATGAGGTTACAAAAGACAAGTTAGAGGAATTATTTAAAACATGTAACAAGGTGTTGGATAATTCTAAACTTATATCTGGCAATGTTAAGAATGGTGAGGAATATAAAGATGGAAAGCTACGCGCTATTATAGAACAAGGAAAGGTTGTAGAGGATTCTACTGTAGCAGAGCAACTACTTCCATGTAGTTATGGATTTTTCTTTGGTAGCGTTGAGTATGATCAATGGTATATAGATGATATAAAATACACTGCAGATGTTATTGAAAAGGCGCTTAAAGAAACTGATTTTGAAAATCAAATGATTATTTATTCAAGTAGCTGGTAAAAAAATACTAGACATAACTATTTTTACAGTATATGATCTCTTCATAAAATAAATAAAGATAATTTTTTTTCAAATCATCAATGATAATTAACTAAAAAGGAGTGAATATGAAAACATTTTTTAAAAGATGCATTCTTTTTGTATCAATAATTTTTATATGGTATTTGTGCTCAAAAAACGCAAATCATTTATTCGTTCCAGATCCAAAAGATGTTTTTAATGATTTAATGATTTTGGTAAAAAACGGACAAATTTTTATAGCAATAAAGTATTCATTTCTTAGGGTGTTGATAGCAGCGATTATATCTGCTGCTATAGCAATACCGGTTGGACTGCTGGTATATAACGTCGGTTTGGCTAGAGATATATTAAATCCGATAATAAATGTCATGAGATATTTGCCAGTAACAGCGTTTTATCCGTTATTAATCATGTGGTTCGGAATTGACGAAACAATGAAGATTTCATTTTTATTTATTGCGACATTTGTATATATGATGCCATCAGTTCTGCTTTGCTTAGAAGAAGTCAACCAAGATTTAATTGATACAGGTTTGACAATTGGAATGAGTAAGTTACAGACAATTTATAAAATACAAGTTCCTGCAACATTACCTAGCATATTAAATAGTTTTATTATGATGTTCGGCATAGGTTTTACATATCTTTCTGTTTGCGAAACTGTTAATGCAAAATATGGATTGGGATATATAATACAGCAATCATCGGCAAGAGGAAAGACAGACATGGTATTTATGGCAATTATCGTAATAGTTTTAATAAGCATTGTATTTGATTATGTTTCAAAGAAAATTGTAAGAACTGTATTCAAGTGGAGATATTTAAATGATAACAATAAATAATTTATATACGGGATATGAAAAAAGCAAGCCTCTGCTAACTGATTTCAATTATGTATTTGAAAATAAAATCTATGGAATTCTTGGAGAATCAGGATGTGGAAAAACAACTTTGCTCAGGACAATAGCAGGTCTTATTAAACCGTTATCTGGTGAAATAATTATTGACGGCAATAAAGTAAAAAATGCAAGTAACAATAATGTGTATATGATGCATCAGAATTACACATCGTTTGACTGGCTTACTTGTATAGAAAATGTTGTTATAGCAAGAAAAGTAAATCAAAAAGTTACCAATAAAGATTATCAGAATGCAAGAGAATTTATCAAACATGTTGGTCTTGAAGGATATGAAGATAAATATCCCAAACAATTATCCGGAGGTCAAAGGCAAAGATTAGCGCTTGCAAGAACTTTATTTGCTAATCCACAGACAATTTTGATGGATGAGCCATTATCTGCTCTTGATGAAACTACTAGGCATGAGATGCAAGATTTAATAGTAGCACTGCATAGAGGCTCTAAAAACACAATAATTATGGTCACACATAGTAAAAATGAAGCAAAAAAAATGTGTGATGTGATTATAAATTTATAAAAAAAATGGAGGAAAAAACAAAATGGGAAAATTTAAAGACCTTTTCGTTGAAGAGGTGAAAGAACAGGATGATTGTGGTGTGCAATTCGAAGAAGAACAGGATATAGAAGTTAATTTCGATGTCGGCACTGAAAATATCATCGAAGATATCTATGAAAAAAATGAGCTTTCAGACAGAGGCAAGTCAATATATAAGATTGAAGATCTTATCAATTCATTGCCAGAGGAGATGGTGACGGAAACGAAGAAAAATACAGTTAAATCAACACTTGGGGTGTTTGGTCTTACTGTACAGGAAGTTTGTGACGACGGAGAAAAAAGAAAGAATGTATTAAAGCATGTGTTTAGTGAAATCAATGATGAAAATGTCAAGGTTATTGACCAGGCAAGTACTAGAATCGAAGAACTAAAAATTGAAATTCAGGAAAAACAAAAACTTATCGAAGAGTGCAACCAAAAGATCGACAGTACATACACAGGCATCTCAGAAGAGATTAATAAAATTGACAGATTAATTAGTTTTGTAGGAGGAAATGAAGAATAATGGAATTATCTAAATTAATTTTTATTGTTGTATTAATTATTATCGTATTGATTTTCATTCTTTTCCCTGATGCAAGAGCTTTATTAAAAGCGTTTGGGCATTTATTTGTAAAAGATATGGCTACAACTCCTAGTGGTGCAGAGGCAATTTATAATACAGAAATTAACAAGGCTCAAGACGCATATAACAAAGCTGATGATGCATATAAGAGAGCAGCTGGAAAGCTTAGTAATGCAAAAAAAGATTTGGCAAACTCAAAAACAAAACTTTCTAAAGTCGAGTCTGAGTGTGAAGCACTTGTAAAAGCCGGAAAAATGGATATGGCACAGCTCAAATCAGATGAGCGTGGCGAAATCAAATCAGATATTGAGAGATACGAGACGCTTATTGCAGCATATGAGAAGGCAACAAAGGCAGCAAAAGAAGCACAGGAATTGTGTGAACACAACCTCAGAAGCCTTAAAAGAGAAAGTAAAGAAGTTGTTGAAAATATGAAAGTTAACGAGCAGTTAAAAGATGTCTATGACGATATGGATGATATTAAAAATATTACATCCAACGACAAAATGATTGGATATATCAGAGATAAAAATAAAGACCTCGATGCATTAGTTGAGGGTTCTAGAGTTGTCTATGAAAATAAAACGTCTACAAAGCTTAAGAGAGCAGAAGATGAGGCTAGAAAAACTCAGAATGACGACTATCTCGAAAGCTTAAAGAAAAAATATAATAAATAAGAAAGAGGTAATAGGAGAATGAGAAGTACAAGAAGATTCAGATTAACAAAAGCATCTAAAATTTTAATTTTTATTTTAGTTGTAGCATTGCTCGGTGGAGGAGTCTTTGCAGGATTGAAGACTGGTGTTGTAAAAACAAATTCTGATAAAAAAGAATCTGTGAGTGAAAATAAAAATGATTATAACGACAACAACACAATCTCTGCTGATGAAGATGGAAATGTTATCAATACAGATAAGTCAGATGATAAAACAATTAACATTTCTCTTGATGAATGGATCGGTTGGAAAGAGATTATTGACTCAAATGGTGGATTAACAACACAACCCGGTTCTATTTACGACAAGCTTGGCATTAATGTAAATATTAGTATTATCAATGATGCAACGCAGTCAAGTAATGCGCTTATAAGTGGAAGCTTGGACGCAGCAGGATATACCGTTAATAGAACAGCATTTTTATCTAATAAATTTTCAGAAGCAGGTGTAGATGTTGTAATGCCATACATCACTAATTTCTCAAATGGTGGCGATGGAATTATTGCAAAATCTAGTATTACATCTGTTGCAGACCTTGTAAATGCTAAAATTGGCGTTCCACAATTTTCAGAGGCACATTCATTAGTTGTATGGTTTGTAAATCAGTCTGACTTAGCAGAGGAAGAAAAGCAGCAGATTATTAATAATCTTATTTTCTTCGAGACACCGGACGAAGCAGCAAAAGCATTCTTTGCGGGACAAATTGATGTAGCGGCAACATGGGAGCCTTATTTAACTCAGGCTCAGAATATGTCTGATGCACATATATTATTTAGCACTGCTAGTTCTTCAAGTTTAATTATGGATGGAATTTTATTCAATAAAGAGTTTGTTGATAAATATCCAGAAGTTGTAACAGCTTTTATTGACGGAGCGTTACAGGGAGCAGATTTATATGAAACAGATATGACATCTATTAAAAAGGTAATGCCTATGTTCTCTACATCATCAGACGAAGACATTATCTCTAACTGTCAGTCTGCAAAGCTTATGACATATGCAGATAATATGAATGTACTTAATGGAACGGCAAAATCTATTTATACAAGTATGTGCGATGTTTGGTCTTCAGTAGGAGAGAACGTAAATAAAGACATTGTTGATGATATTTTTGATGATACATTAATATCTACGCTTGCCTCAAAATATGATCAGAATGATGTCACTGAAACAGATGCTAATGTAACTATAACAGAAGAGAATAAGCAGGAAGCGATAGATGCAGAAGCCTTATTACAGAAATCTGCGACAGTTAATTTCATTGTTAGTACTGCTAAATTCACAGATGCAGCAGAGGCAACTCAGACACTCGATGAATTTATTGATATTGCAAAGGTATTAGACGGAACAATTATTGAGATTGCAGGAAATACAGATCCAAATCCTGACATTGACCCGGATGATACAGCAAATAAAATGCTGTCACAGCAGAGAGCTGAAACTGTAAAGCAGTATTTTGTTTTAAATGGTATATCTCCAGATAGAATAGTAGTTGTAGGAAATGGTTCTAGTAATCCGGTTGTAGATAATGATACACCTGAGCATAGAGCTATGAATAGAAGAACAGACGTGTCATTCAAATGTCTTGAAAGGGAATAAAAAAATGTATATTACAATTGATGTATTTGCATTATTCATAATGTTATTTATCGTGTTTCTAATTGGTTTTTATATTGGAATTAGAAACAGAAAACGTAAGTAATTTTATAGCCGTACATAGTGTCAGAGCTATGTACGGTATTTACAAATAAGGAGAAGCAAAAATGAAAACAAAAGCAAAAAAATTAGTAAAACTATTAAAAGAAAATAATATGAAAATTTCAACAGCAGAATCATGTACAGGAGGAATGATTGCTTCAAATATCGTAAGTGTTGAAGGAGCATCAGAGGTGTTTGAAAACGGATATGTAACATATTCTAACGAGGCTAAAAGCAAAATGATATGTGTTAATGAAGATATTATTAATCAATTTGGTGTTGTTAGCGCAGAGACCGCAAAGGAAATGGCGCAATGTGTTAGCACAATTGCGGAAACAGACGTTTCTATTGCTGTTACCGGATATGCAAGTGAAGTTGACTATGACGATATCTATAATATTGGGGATGTATTTATAGCAATTTACATCAAAGGTCAAATATATGTAATAAAAACATGTATTGACGATTTCAAATATCATGAAAGCTCTGAACAAATGCGAAATGAAATTAGAAAAACAGTTACAAAGATTGCAATCAAAGCTACCTGTAATTTGTTGTGTGAATTAACAGAAATATCTGATACGAGGTGGCAAAGTGAAGAATGCAAAATTAACGGAACAAGTTTCTGATGAACTAAAAGAGTATATTAAAAGCAATCCAAACGTAAATTGGCTTGAAATATTAAATCATCTAACGATAAAATTCGTTTCTTGTGATAGAAGTGATTTTATTAATATATACAATAAGTTTGTTTTTGGTGGGAATTTTACGGAGGACGCTGAATGAAAAATATTATCAATATAATTATGGGAATAATTATCTCTTTAATATTCATGTTTGTTATTATCGCAGTATTTGGAATAACTTGGATTACTAGCTGTGGCATTGTTGTAGTTATATGTAGGTTTGTTTTTGGAGTAACTTATACATACAAGATGCTCATTGGCGGAACATGCTTATGGCTATTTTGTGGGATTATTATAAGCGCGTGGAATGATGATTTTGGAGGCTAATTTATGAAAGAAAAATGGCAGCATTTATTATAACTATTATAATTTTTATAATTATTATGTTTGTCAATAAAACAATTTTTGAAGTGGTTATATCATCTGATATGCCTGAGTGGTTAAAATATATGATTTTAAGATAATAGTAAGGGTGGTTTATATATGTATCAAAATTGTTGTAAGAAATGTGGAAGTATATCATTACATACAGAAGCAAAAGGAAATAATACCGGTTTATATTGTGATGATTGTGGCGTATGGATCAAATGGTTAGGTAAAGATGAGATAAGAGCGTTCGAACATTCTATGAGAGAAGCTACAAAAAATGAAAGAGAGTCAGTTAGCGAATACATTAAAAGTATAAGTAAGCCAACAAGTGTAAGTTTTTCTGAACAATCTATCGTCGATAGATTACAACGTTTTCTTGAGTTCTTAGACAAAACTATTGATAAAGAATATGAAAAAGTTGCAATTTCAAAAGAAGATATAATAAGAAAAAATGCTTATTGTATGGTTCTTCAAAAAGATAAATTGGCTATTGAAAATATTTTATATGGCAAGGAGTTTGACGATAAAAGCTGATGTAATTAACTGTATAAAATTAAATTGTTATTGAAATAAATATTAAGAAAATTGAGGTGTTTATATGGATATTAAGAGATATTCAAAACTCATACGATACAAAAACGAATTAGACCAGGCATGGAAAAGATGCAATCCAGTAGCGTTATATAATATAGATTATGACGCTACATTACAGCAAGCAAAATTAGATGGCTATAAGGTGCTTAGAAATTCTAAAGGTGAGCATAAGTTGATTGATAAAACCAATGGAAAACCTAGTACAGTCGAGGTATTTAATGAGTTATTTAGCGGAATATTTGGAGAATAATGACACTATTAGATATTGCTAAAATAATAAAAGATTTCCCAACACATATAACAAGAAATAAAGAAGCATACGCATATATTAACAATGATACATACAGAATCAATAGAATTAAATATGTAGATGGAGAGCCTGTTGGTTTTTACTTAGAATTTATACATCATGAGTAGCTACTAATTTACGCTACTCATTAATTATACGGAGGTTTTATGGATAACTATTGGAATAGGAAAGTCGAACTTACAGCAAAAGCTAAGTCGCATACAAAGCTTATGGAAGATAAGTATAAAGATGAGATTGAGATGGCTATAAATAATACAGTTATTTTTGATAAGTTTGAAGATGAAGTAAATAATATTAAAACAAAATATACAAAAATTTCTGTATTAGATACAGATTCTGTTGGTGCCATATTTACAAAACAAAATGGAAGTAAAATTGCGGTATTAAATTTTGCATCATATAAAAACCCAGGCGGAATGTTTGTAAATGGATCTAGCGCACAAGAAGAGTGTTTGTGCCATGCAAGCTTTTTATATAATGTATTGTTAAGCTTTACAAAAACATTTTATGAACCAAACAGGCTTAGATTGAACAAAGCTTTATATAACGATAATCTGCTATATTCAAAGGATGTAAGATTCTTTTTGAATAAATCATCGGTTCTATGCGATGTAATAACATGCGCTGCTCCAAATGCTGGCGCAGCAAGAAAATACGCAATGGTATCAGAGTCGGAAATAAACAATGCATTATTAAGCAGGTGTGATAGTGTATTATACGCTGCTTATAAAAATAATGTAAAAACGCTTATATTAGGCGCATTTGGATGTGGCGTTTTTTGCAACAATCCAGAGACCGTTGCAAAGATATTCAAAAATTTGTTAAGTGATAAATACAGCGGAGTATTCGATGAAGTAGTTTTTGCCATACCAAAATCCAGCAAAAATAATAATATTGGAGAATTTTCAAAGGTCTTTTGTAGCGACTTAGGAAAGGACGGTGAATAAGTAAATGGTTTACATTACAGGTGATACTCATGGCTCATGGATAAATAGATTGTGTTCGTTTACTTTCCCAGAAGGAAGAGACATGAATAAAAATGATTATGTGATTATACTTGGTGATTTTGGCATATGGGATAACTCAAATCGTGAGAAATACGCATTAGACTGGTTGGATGACAAGCCTTTTACGACGGTGTTTATATCTGGAAATCATGATAACTATGATATATTAGACAACCTTCCTGTGAAAGAATGGCATGGAGGAAAAGTTAATTATATAAGAGATTCTGTTATACATTTAATGCGAGGACAGGTTTTTAACATAGAAGACAAGTCATTTTTTACATTTGGTGGAGCATTATCACATGATATCTCTGACGGGATTTTAGATATGAATGACCCTGATTTCAAAGAAAAGAAGAAAAAGCTTGACATGAACCCGTATTCGCTATATAGGATCGATCATAAAACATGGTGGAGCAGAGAACTTCCTAGCGAAAATGAAATGTTAGAGGGAGTTAAGAATCTTAAAATTCATAATAACAAGGTAGATTATATACTCACACACAGCCCATATACATCAATATTAAGTGTGATGGATGGTAATAGTGGCTTATATAGGTCTGATGTGCTTACTGATTATTTGCAAGACATAAAACAAACAGTAGATTATAAGCATTGGCTATTTGGGCACATGCATGTAAATGAAAATTACTACTTTGATAGGTCTACATGTATTTATGAACAAATTATTAGGATTATATAGCTCCATATAATACGGAGGAAAATTATATGATGAACGCAAATGATTTCTTAAACAGAGTAGTAGATTGCATAAACGAAATGCAGTCAGATTTTGTAGCTAAGCCAGTCATTATCAATAATGATGGAAAAACAGAATATCTTATAAGTACTGATAATGCAACATCAAGCGGTGTTGCATTTAATCTAACAAGAATATTTTTATATGAAAAATACTGGGATTTGGATAAAATTAAATCAGTATCTCAAACTATAATAGACGACATAAGTAGAAATAAGATAAATACAGACACATTTATATCAAGAAAAGTAGTAGAAAAAGGCGTATATTTCTTTGTAAATGGCAAAAATACCGAACAAAATATAGATAATCTTGTAAAAAGGAAATATCTTGGTCTTACGATAACATATAAAGTGGAAGTAGAAATAAATAAGGTGAAGTATTGTTATGCCATTCAAAAATGTCTTGCTGATACTCTTGGACTTACGGAAGAAGAATTGTTTAAGTTGGCACTCAAGAATACAGAAAGAATTATTGGTGTAAATATAGGAATGTTTAACACTGAAAAAATACAGTCAGAATGTCAAATGTATTTAATAACATCAAAAGATTTTAAAAATGGTTCAGCAATAATTATGTGTAACAATGTTTTAGAAAATTTATCGGATTTTATGAACGATAGTTTATTTATTTTGCCAAGTTCTGTTGATGAGTTAATTGTTGTTCCATACGGAGTATTCAGCGATTGCCCTGAATACTTATTAGAAACAGTAAAACAGATTAATAGTGCTATTGATAAGAATATTGTATTGTCTGATAACATTTTTATTTATTACAGAGAATTAAAAAATGTAAGAATATGGAAGGGGAAGAAATAATAGTGCAAATAAGGGCAGATGGTAACGGGAGAGCAATGCTAACAATGACAACAAATGAATTTTATTTATATGGACTTAAAATTGCAAATACTCATAATTTTAACGTAAATAAGCCTGTTCATAAAACAAAATATTATATTACGTTTGACATTAATTTTGCGAATATTCTTTATGATGACGTTATGTGTTCTCATGGCGATTCTGAATATAGCGATAGAGAGAAAACCGCGTATCTTAATATAAGAATAACTCATAGATACAAGGCGACTTTTACAAGAGAAGTAAATATATTGGCATCAAATATTACATAACAGAAAGGTAAATGCAATATGTTTGGAGTTATATTTTTTACAATAATTATTATTTTGGTATGCCTGTCTGGTATGAAGTCATCATTACAAGATTCCATACTAAGTAATAATACACATGAACTTCATGGTATAAAATATTATTACGATAACAGACATCGCACATATGTTAACGGAAGGCAGGTAGTAATAACACTATATGATATAACCGATGCTAGTACTGGAGAAGTGCTATGGAGTGCTCTCGAAGAGAAGAAAGCTAAGTTATATGAAATAACGCGTGATAGAGACGACTTTAAAATAAGATATAATCCAAGAGTGAGCGCTGATTTTGGTATATGGGATGTAAAAGCAGGCAGATTTTTAGCAAAAATTGCTGCTGAATATACTATTGCCGGAAGTAAAGTAGAATTTAAATATTATAAATATTATTGGAAGGACGATGAAACATTAGCAAAATTGGCAAAAGAATGTGGACATCCAGAATATGTGGCTAGAGATGCAGCATATTTAAGCTGTGATAATAGAGTAGAAATAACAAAAGAGGAGTACTTTACTTTGGAAAAGATGAGCAGTGTTGATGGCGACATATTTATAGGAAGCGATTTTAGAAAGGTTGATTATTTATGAGAGGACGAGACGAACAGTTCAAAATTATGCTAGAAAAAGAAAAAAAGAGGAATGAAAGTTATCCATCGTGGATAATGGAGTATTTCTTGTATATGCAGCAGAACAAAAGTCCGACTACTGTGTGCCACTACATAAGCTATCTCAGAAGATTCATTGATTATTACGCAGATAGTCTAGGGAAAAACACAAATGAATTATCTAACAATGATATAAGAAATATAACTACAATTTTTATAGATGAGTACTTTATTGATTTGAAAAATAAAGAAATCAATAATTCTGCATCTCTTGGAAAGCTTAGTCCAATAACCCAGTCTACGTATTATAACGCTATTCTGGGCTTTTTTAAGATGCTTAAAATGCGTAATTACATAGTCGAAGACCCATTTAGCGAAAAAATTGCCAAACCAAAGGTAAAACAGGCTGAAAACGTCGTATACATGACGAAAGATGAAATAGATATTTTATTAGAAAGAATTGAGGTATGTATAATTAGAGCGAAATCTGCAAAGAGTAAAAAGAAGCTTTTAATTGCATATGAAAAAATGGTTCTAGTACTTATATACTTATCAACTGGAATACGAAAAAGTGCTCTTACATATGTAAATATGGAAGATGTATTTCTTGAAGATGGATATTTTATTGCAACAGATAAAGAAGATAAAACAAAAAAATATTTTTTGTCTGATGGTATTATTAATTATTTTAAAATATATCTTAAGTATAGAGAGATATATGTAAAATATGATTCACCAGCAACATTTATATCTTCAAATGGTACAAGAATAAATCCGGCAACAATAAATAATTATATTAACGAACTAACAGACAACATAAAAGGAAAGAAGATAACTCCGCATAAATTAAGACATACCTTCGGTGAAAATCTGTATCTTATTACAAAGGATATCAATCAGGTTGCCGATGCGTTAGGGCATTCTGGGTTGGGGTCGGTTAGAAAATACGTTGCTGTCGATGAAGAAAGCAGAAAGGAGTCAAATATGATAATGTCAAAATTTGTTGGTGTATAAATAAAAAAAATAGGAGATTAAAAAATAATGGAAGTTTTAACAAAGAAAACTGAAATCAAAAGAGGGGATGTATATTATGCAGATTTAGCAAAATCAAATAAATTTCCGCACAATCAGAGTGGAAGAAGACCTGTAATTGTGATGTCAAACAATAAAAATAACAAAAATTGCGACTATATCAACGTAGTTCCGTTGACTCATTGTGTAAAAAGGTCTTTTTTACCAACACACGTAACCATATCTGTTGATGATTGTAGCTTTTTAAAATGCAATAGCCAGTTCTTAGGAGAACTATATCAGCCAATTGGAAAAGAAGATTTTTATGAGGAAAATTACCTGGGGCATATAGAAAATGGTGACTTGATGGAAAAATTTGGAAATGCTATAATGAATCATATATCTAATTGAAAGGATATGGTGAATTATATGTTTAATGAGCTAGTTAAATATGATTTTATTAACACAATAAATGGTGATAATTTAAAAGCACTTTATATTGGATTATTTAACAGAACAGAAGAATATGAGTCGTTTATAAATAAGGATGTTGCAACATTAAATTTGTCTGAAATAATTGAATGCTGTGTTTTAATGGTTAAAAATGATAATGTTTTTATAAACGCAACAAGCTTAAGGGCAAAAATTTATAGACTGGGTGCGTATTCAAAATGGTATAAAGAAAAATTTCCAGAGCATCCGGCAGGATGCTATACAGAATTAAGAACAGAAGATTATAATATGATCCTTAGCAATACACAAAAAGATTTGACTGAATTAGATGTTAAGGATTTTACAGAACATTTAAATTATAATCAAGATAAGTTTTTAATATCGGCTCCATTTTATGGGTTAGGTTCAAGAGATATAACCGACATACTATATTTAAAATGCTCTGATTTTGATTTTAATACTAATACAGTAAGATTACAAACAAATGACTGTTTAGAACTTCCTGAATATGTAATGGAATTTGCAAAGGGAAAGGCTGATGTAACATTACAAAGTGACAGCTATTTTATAACTAAAGTATGGAAAGGAGTTGGGCAACCATTTACAAAGAATTCGATATACAGGTTATACACCGGAAGGCTAAGAAAAGAATTAGGGTATGATAAATTATCTTTGCCTGTTCTTATACAGTTTGGCTTGCGGAATGAAATTAAAAAGATCGCTATAGAAAATATCGGTAAGATGTCTGTTCCTCAATTATATGAAAGTGGCGCATTAGATGATGTATTAAAAAAATATCACAAGGATAAAAATAATGCATATAGATTACTTATGGATTTTGGTACATTTACTGATATTGACAAAAACTAAAAATAGAATATAATTTTTATTAAAGACGAACAAACGTTCGAATGTGCTTTTATATTATTCGAACATAACGGATCTTAAATAAAAATAATAACCTAAGGAGAAAAGGCAGAATGGGAATAAATAAGTTTGAAACATTATTAAAGTTAGTAGAGGCTATGAATTTATCTTTAACTTATGAGGAAGAATGTCTTGGAAGAGTAATGCTTATATCCATAGAGAATTATGGATATAAGTTATACTGCCAAAATGGTGTGAAAGATATTATTATTAACGATACATACAATATTGATATTACAAGAAATGGTACGCTTAGTTATGCTGTGACTTTAAATAGCGGAGGTGATATAAAAAGAATTTTTTTCATGTAGTATATTGACATAACCTAAAAATACGAATATGATCGGTTCATCAGATAGAAAGTTATTTTTTTTATAAAAATCAATGATAATTAACTAAAATCTGATGAAACTTATCATTTTGTACGAAAGGAGGCAGCCATGTAAATACAGGCGTTGTAAATTTTGGAAGATACTGAATACAAAGACATCTGTATGTGTAAAAAGTGTAATACCATATTTGAGTTTAGAGATGCTAAAAAAGTGAATATAAGAAAAATAGCAAGTAGCATTATATTTGATTATGGATGTCCAAATTGCGGTAGTAGCAATTACACTCACATTAGTAACAGATGGAGACTAGATTATGTAAATATTACGTAAGCTTAAAAAAATAGGAGGGAAAGAATGAAAATTATATCTTGCGATGGAAATGAATTTTCGTCAGAAAAAGAATGTAGAAGATATGAGCTTTTGCTGAGTAAAAATGACAGAAAGAAAAAACTTAGAGAAATTAATGATATGTTTGAGGACATCATCAAATTAGTAGACGAATATTGTGATGATTTTAATGTAGACAAAACAAACGTGGAATTTTACGTAAAACGAGACGACAACATGGTTATTAATGGATTTGGTGTTACTGATAGTGAATTGAAAAAAGCAGAAGCATCTGAAGAACCATTATTGATAAGTAGTAATACAGAATACAATAATGACGAAGACAACAAAAATGAAGTCTTACAAACTATCTTAGATGTTATGAGGGCTAATTTTAATGTTTAATAATTAATTTAGAAAGGAAATTTATAAATGGGATTTGTAGTACAAAAAGCTGTAAGAGAAAAAATTTACACAAAAATTGCCTTAATGGCTCCGTCAGGAGGTGGAAAAACATATTCCGCTCTTAGACTAGCAAAGGGAATGAAAAATGCACTTGAGAAAATTACAGGAAAGAAATGTAAGATTCTTATGGCAAACACAGAGGGAGCAAGGGGAAGATATTATGCAGATGAGTTTGAATACGATATTGTAGATTTGACGCCGCCTTATAATCCGGAACAGTTTACAGACGTAATTAAGTTCGCAATATCAGAAGGATACGATATCTTGTTAATGGATAGCACATCTCCTGAATGGGATGGAAAAGGAGGATGTTTAGAGCTGCAGCAAAAAGCCGGAGGAACTTATCAGGCATGGGCAAAAATTACACCAAGACACGAAATGTTTATTAATGAACTCGCAACGAGTCCAATTCATATTATCGCTACTATGAGAGGCAAAGATCAGTACGAAATTGAAAAAGATGAAAAAGGAAAGACAAGTGTAAAAAAACTTGGTGTAGGAGCCAGACAGAGAGACGGATTTGAGTATGAGTTTACATGTACTTTCACAGTAGATCAGAAGACACATATGGCTGAGCCACAAAAAGACAATACCCATATCTTTGAAAACGATACAGCTACATTATTGACTGAGAATCACGGAGAAAGAATTATTAAATGGGCAAATGAATCAGATAAAGAACCTGAAAAAAGAAATGAAAACACTTCTTTTGTTGTAAATGCAAATAATCCAGAAAATGATTATATTTCTGATGAAGAATTATTAGTATCTACAAAAAAAGAAATTATGTCATTAGCAACAGTACTCACAAAGACAGACAAAAAAGATGATGCTATTGCAATTATGAAGGAATATGATCCTGCAGCTAATCCAAATAGGATTAAAGATGTCAATAAGGCAAAAGAGTTACTTGAAAGATTACAGAAATTAGGAGAATAACATGAATAAAGTAGAACTCGTTGGAAGATTAACAAGAGATGTTGAGATAAGAACAACAGAAAGTGGAACTGTTACAGCTAGATTTTCAATTGCTGTAAGTAGAAGATTTAAAAATGCGGAAGGTGTTTATGAAGCGGATTTTATTAATTGTGTAGCATTTGGTAAAACAGCAGAATTTATTGGAAAATATTTCTCTAAAGGCTCAATGATTGGTGTAACCGGACGTATCCAGACAGGAAACTATACGAACAAAGACGGTCAGAAAGTATATACAACAGATGTTGTTATAGAGGAATGCGAGTTTGTTACAGGCAAAAGTGACAACAACAATACTACAAAATCAGAAGACCCGATAACACCTGATTTTGTAGATGTTCCTGCTGATACAGACGAAGAACTTCCTTGGAACTAATTAAATGAGTGAGTACGGTTTTATTATAGATTCGATGAAATGGTCGTACTCAAGATTAAGCTCTTTTCATACTTGTAAGTTTGGATGGTATACACAGTATATAGAATGTGTCAAAGGCGAACAGAACGCAATGAGCCAGTATGGTAGCCTTTGCCACAAAATACTGGAGCTGTATGCAAACGGAGACCTATTAGCATTCCAATTAACAGATTATTTTACAGAACATTTTAATACAGATATTACTTATGACTTTCCCAAAAATAAATATGTTGATATTAGAGAGTCATATTTCAAAAAAGGAGTGGACTTCTTTGATAACATTGATTTAGTTTTAGATGATTATGAAATTTTAGGTGTTGAAAAAGAAGTCCATTTCACTATAGATGGAAAAGAATTTGTAGGATATATAGATTTGTTGCTAAAAGACAAGATTACAAAAGAGATAATCATACTCGACCATAAATCAGCGGATATTAAATTCAAAAAAGACGGCACTGTAAGTAAAACAGATATTGGCAAAGTTGAAGGATTTAAACATCAACTTTATCTATATAGCATAGCTATAAAAAAAGAATATGGGGAATTTCCTAAAAAACTTATATGGAATCTATTCAAAGAAAGACGTTATTTAACAATAGATTTCGATGAAGAGGAGTACAACAGCTCTATTGAGTGGGCAAAAGAAACAATAAAGCAAATAAATGACGAGTTTATATGGGAACCAAATCCTGATTATTTTTTTTGCTATAACATTTGTAACTATAGAAATTGCGCATGTCAATACAAACCTAAATTGTATAGCGCAAAGAAAAAGAAAAGTGAGTGAATGTATGCTTATTGAAAAAGAAAAAATTCAAGAAGCAAAAGAAAAACTTGGTGACAGAAATGCGGAGCTAATTGTTGAAATATTAGACGTAAAAGATTATGACGAGAGAAATAAGAAAGCTCCGTGTCCGTTTCACCACGAAGACCATGCTTCGTGGATTTATAATCCTAAAAAATATTGTTTTCACTGCTTTGGAGCATGTGGAAAAAACACAGATATTATAGACGCCCTAATGAGTAAGGGAATGAATTATTTAGATGCATGTGAAGAATTATTTAAAATTGCAGATATTCCGTATGCATTTGGAGAAAAAGGCGTAAAAACTAGAAGCCAATATAGATACCCAAAAGAGGTAATCTCATTTGATAATTCACAAGCCTATGCCTATCTTAAAAAAAGAGGTATTTCTCAGGATATAGCAGATGAATGCGACATAAGGCAAGATGAATACGGAAACATAGTCTTTAACTACTATGATCTTAATAATGTTTTAACTATGGTTAAGTATAGACCGTCGCATAAGGTCGATCCTGGTCATCCTAAAATGTGGTTTCAGAAAGATACTGATAATGCAAATCTGCTTTGGCATATGAATAAAGTCAATCCAAGAGAACCATTGTTAATTTGCGAAGGTGAGATTGACCTAATGGCTGCAATGGAATCTGGATATAAAAATGTTGTATCAGTATCTAATGGTGCAGGGACATTTAAATGGATTGAAACATGTTGGGAGTTCTTAGAGCAATTTGATTCAATTATTATAGCATCAGATAACGATGAAGCAGGAATGAAAATGCGAAAAGAGTGTATTTACAGATTAGGCTCTTGGCGAACAAAAGTAATGGATATACCTGAAACTTACACAACGCCTGAAGGTAAAACTATCCATGTGAGTGACATTAACGAAATGATGTATTGGTATGGCAAAGATGCTGTTCTTGATGCAATTATACACGCAAAGGATACTCCTATACCAGATGTAGAATCGTTTGGAGATGTTGACGAAGTATCTATTTATGATATGGATGGTGTGGAAACAGGGTTTAATGAGCTAGATAAGGAATTAATAAAATTATTTTATGGCACATTAACAATTATATCTGGTCGCCCTGGTTCTGGAAAAAGTTCTATGGTTAATCAATTGATAGCAGAGGCTATTGATAATCAAGTTCCAGTGTTTTTATATTCACAAGAAATGATGAATTCAATGTTAACTAATTGGTTTAATCTGAATGTTGCTGGTGTAAGACATATAAGAAAAAAAATAACAGAAGACGGAAAAACATTTTATTTTGTGGATAACGAAGCAAAAAACGGAATAAAAGAATGGGCAAAAGATTATTTGTACCTATATAAAGACGACGCTCCAAATGGCGCAGAAGAAATTATGAAAACAATGGAAGATTGTGTAAGAAAGATGGGCGTAAAGCTTATTGTTTTAGATAATCTTATGATGATAGACCTTAAGTGCGACACAGATGGGACTAACAAAGCCCAAACAGATTTTGTTAATGATTTAATTGCTTTTTCACGCAAATATAATGTTGCAGTAATTTTGGTCGCACATCCGAAGAAAACTGCCGAAATGCAATCTGACATAGGAATGTATGATATTGCAGGATCATCAAACATAATTAATTTAGCCATGAGAAGTATTGGATTAAGAAGAGTATCTAAAAGAGAAAAAGAAGATATGAAGTCAGAATTTGGTAAATACAATGTTGTCCTTACGATTATGAAAGATAGAATATTGGGCAAAGCAGATGTACAAATAGGACTATTTTATGATATTCAGTCACGTAGATTTTTTACAAATTATGATGAGTATGCACGTCAATATTGTTGGGATTCCAAAATATATGACAAGCCAATACCAATTCCTGAATGTTTAATAAATAAAGCCGATAAAGAGGTGTTTGGAGAGGAGGCTGGTTGATGAGTAATAATTATATTGCATACCATTTACATTCTGATTATAGTTTAGGGGATTCTACTACTGATTATAGACTATATATTGAAAAAGCAGTCAGTCTTGGACAAAAAGCAATTGCATTTACTGAGCATGGAAATGTTTACAACTGGGTAAATAAAAAAATGGCTTGTGACAAGGCTGGTATAAAATATATACATGGTGTTGAAATCTATCTTACACGTACAAACGATGAAAATGAAAGAGTAAGAGATAATTATCATACAATTCTTCTTGCTAAAAACTTAGATGGTGTAAAAGAGATTAACTCACTTGTGTCACTTTCAAATCGTAAAGATCATGTATATTATAACCCACGAATAACATTTGATGAATTTCTTGGAATCTCAAACAATGTTATAAAAATTAGTGCATGTATAATGTCTCCACTTGCACAGTTAGATAAAGAAGACCCATACTTTATGAAACTTGCAAGAAAATATGACTATTTTGAAGTCCAGCCGCATGTAGACTTTCAAGAGCAGATGTTCTATAACTTAGAACTTATGGAGTTAGCGAACAAGTTAAATAAGCCTTTAATAGCAGGCACAGATACCCACAGCCTGAATGCTTACAAAGCAGAATGCAGACAGCTATTGTATGATGCCAAAAAGAAAGACTATGAGAATGAACTAGATTTAACATATAAATCATATGATGAGCTTGTATACATGTTTAAGAAGCAAAATGCATTACCGGAATATGCATACTTGCAAGCTATTGAAAATACAAATCGTATGGCTGACACGGTTGAAAGCTTTGAACTTGATACAAGTTTTAAGTATCCAATACTTCATGGGTCGGCTGAAAAAGATGAGCAAATATATTTTGAAAAAATAGACAAACTCTTGGAGCAAAAAATAAAAGACGGAGTTATTCCAGAAAGTCAAAGAGAAGGATTTAATAAAGCTATTGAAGAAGAAAAGCGAGTATTTCACAAAATTGGAATGTCCGGTTTCATGCTTTCTATGTCAGAAATGATTGAATGGGCAAAGGATAATGATATTGCCGTTGGTAATGCTCGTGGTTCTGTTGGCGGCTCAAGAGCAGCATATGTGACAAATATAATAGACCTTAATCCGGAAACGTGGGGAACTGTATTTTCACGTTTTGCTAATGAAGACCGTAAAGAATTAGGTGACATCGACGTTGATGTGGCACCACGAGACAGATGGAAAGTTTACAAACATATAATAGATAGATTTGGTCAAGAGAAGACATCTTATGTTTTGGCAATAGGCACTATGGCTGAATTGGGTACGATAGATGAAATTGGACGTGGTCTTGATTTTAGATGGCGGAAGAGAAATGGTGTTGATATAAAATCTAAAGATGTAGAAATGAAAAGTCCGTATCATCTTAGAAAAATTGCAGAAGTAAAGGAGCTGTATAAAGAAAATCCTGACGAAGCGAAAAAGAAATATCCGAAAATATTTTATTATTTTGACGGCATGGTTAACACGAAGATTTCACGCTCTGTTCATCCTGCAGGTATTATTGTAAGTCCAATCACAATAAGAGATAATTATGGAACTACATTTGGCAAAGATCCTGATACTGGCGAGGAAAAAGAGATTATCCAGATTGATATGGATGCTTGCCATGAGGTAGGGCTTGTAAAATATGATATTCTTGGACTTAAAAATGTGCAGATTATATACGATGCTTGTAAATTAGCAGGTATTAGATATCCAAAATCACACGAGATTGATTGGTACGATCAAGCAGTTTGGCAGGATATGGTAAGAAGTCCAATAGGTGTATTTCAATTTGAGGGTAAAGAAAAAATTGCTCTCGTTAAACTTAGTGAACCTAGAAATCTAGGGTGTACATTACACGCTTAGGAACTATAGGAAATGATAGTTAAGTAATGTGCTAACAGGGGAAACATAGCAAGTTAAGTTGATGTCAATCCTGTGGGAAGTTTATTTTTTATTATTTAGTCTCCATTATAAAAAAGGAGATGAGTTGTATTAATCAGAAACATACATATAAAATAGGTGATACATACGGAATTTTAAAGCTTATCGAATTATATAGAAATAAAAATGAAAATAATCGCTTATATGCAAAAGTAGAATGTACCAAATGTCATAAAATAAGATGTTTTAGAGCATCACAATTATTTGATTGTAAATGTACTAGCTGTATGTGCCAATCAAAGAATGGATGCGATAACAATCATAAATTGTATTCTGTATACTACAATATGCTTGACAGATGCTCAAACAAAAACTGTCATGCTTATAAAAATTATGGCGGAAGAGGCATTACTATATGTGACGAGTGGAAATATAAAAACGGATATAAGAATTTTTATGAGTGGGCTTTAAAAAATGGTTATAAAGACGGGTTGTCTATAGATAGAATTGACAATGATGGTAATTACGAGCCTGCAAATTGTCAATGGATAACTAAGTATGAAAACTTAGCAAAAGCAAATAAAATAAATAAACGCAGACATAATAATAAAGGGTTAAAGTATTATGCTGTTAGCCCAAACAACGAATATTACGAATTTGAATTTGCATCTGAGTTTGCTAGAGAACATAATTTGCGAGCTGGTACTATTAGAAAGGCTGCAAATAATAAGAAGAAATTAAAAAACGGATGGAAATTTGGATTCGTAGAATAGACTAAATAATAAAGAATAAAAACCTCAATCGACTATCGAAAGCAACTGATAATGAGAAATACATTATATAGTTAAGTGAGTAGAGTACATATATAGTGAAATTCTATATATGGAAGTGCTAAGCATTTGTATTTTGGTAAAAGAAATATAAATGAAGATATAGTCAGTGCTGATAGAAATATCAGAGTATTACGAATTTTGCTTTTACATGTCTGAAAAAATTTAAGTGCAAATCTTTATATGATATGTCACTTGTTACCGCTGCAATAAGACCATCGGGTGAGTCGTATAGGGACGACTTACTTGCACATAAACCATATAAAAACCCTTCTCCAATTATAGACGAACTACTAAAAGATAACAACGGATATTTAGTTTATCAGTGCGACACAATTAAATTTCTTACACAAATTTGTGGATTGTCTGGTAGTGAAGCAGATAATGTGCGTCGCGCAATAGGACATAAGGATGAGGAAAGATTAAACATGGCGCTGCCAGCTATTCTTGATGGATATTGTAATAAATCACAGATGCCAAGAAATATAGCAGAAGAAGAGGCTAAGAAATTTATTCAAATAATCAAAGATTCAGCGCGCTATCAATTTGGAATGAATCATAGTTTGGCATACTGTATGATTGGATATATATGTGCTTATCTTAGATACTATTATCCTTATGAATTTATAACTGCATATCTTAGCAATGCTGAGACGCAAGAAGACCTTAGAAATGGAACTGGGTTAGCAAAAATATATGGAATTAAAGTTTCTGATATAAAATTCAGATATTCTAACGCAGATTTTTCATTTAATAAGGAAGAGAAGACAATTTCAAAGGGTATAGCATCAATTAAATTTATGAATGCCACATGTGCAAATGATTTATATAAGCTAAGAAATAATAATTATGAAAACTTCTGGAAGCTTTTATGTGATATAAACACAAAAACATGTACAAATTCAAAGCAATTAGGCATCCTTATAGACCTCGATTTCTTTTCTGAATTTGGTAATGCAAATAAATTACATGAATATATAAAAATGTACGATTTGCTTAATGGTGGGAACGCAAAGAGTGTTTCTTATTTGAAAGTCTCTAAATTGTTTGATACTAATTATAACAAAATAATTAGTATTATTAATAAGTACGGCAACAACAAAAGGAAAGATGGTACTGAAAAGCTGTCTTACACAATTACAAACATGAGCGAACTTATAAGTGAGCTTATTAGGGATATTGAAATAAGAGACATTCCTGACAGAACAATGAAAGAAAAAATTTCTGCACAACAAGAATACTTAGGGTATGTAAATATTGCTACCGGTGATGTTAATGATAAATATAAGTTAATAATCACAAGTAAACCAAAACCAATGATTGGCAAGACAGGCGGTGTTTTTGCATATGCATTTTCCGCAAAATCTATATGGTCTGGAAAGGATTCAAATTTAAATATAAAACCAGAGGTACTTATGAAAAATATTTTCAAAGAAGGAGATATTATTAACGTGGAAAAGATAAATGCAAATAATAAAGGATATTGGTATGTGTGGAATTATAAAATTTTGGAGTAAATATGGAAGACGGAATATATAGAGCGAAGTATATTGGAAAAACAACAAACACACTAAACAATGGAGATATATATAAAATTTCTGTTGAGAATGGTAAGTATACTTATAATTTTGAGATATTGCAGAATTTAACAAAGAAGATTTCTGTTGAAATAACAGTAAATTATTCTAGTCAAATTAGCATTTACAATAATTGGAAAGATGTGATAAAAGATGATTTACTTGGATAATAATGCTACTACAAAACCATACGACGAGGTATTAGATACTATTATTGCGTCACTTAGAAATGACTGGTATAATCCATCGTCCAATAACACAGAATCAAAAAAAGTGAAAGATAAAATTTGCACAGCCAGAGCAACGATTGCGAAAACAATAAATGCAAATCATGAAGAAATCTATTTTACATCTGGAGGATCAGAAGCCGATAGTTGGGCAATAAAATGTATTGATAATGTTAAAGCTATAATAACTACCAATATTGAACATTCTGCCGTTTATAAGTCAGCAGAATATATGAAAAATAAAGGAATTATTGTAAAAATACTTAATGTTGATAAGCTTGGGTTTATCTCATTAAAACAATTAGAAAACGAGTTAATTGAGTGTAGATCGTGTCTAAACGACGGTGAAAAAGTACTGGTTTCGATTATGTATGCCAATAACGAAATAGGAACAATAAATGATATAAAAGGAATTTCTGAAATAGTACATAGTTTTGACGATACGTACCTTCATACAGACGCTGTTCAGGCATATGGACAGATTAATATAGATGTAAAATCTTTAAATGTCGATTTATTAAGCGCTTCCGGACATAAAATTGGCGCTCCCAAAGGAATCGGCTTCCTATATATAAAAGATGGCGTAAAAATACATCCTTTAATTAATGGTGGCAAACAAGAGAATGGCTTAAGAGGTGGAACAGAAAATGTTCCATATATACTTGGTATGGCTAAGGCATCTGAAATGATAAATACGTCTTTCAGTTCAATTAAAGAGTTACTTAGAAATTATTTGATAATGAGGCTACTGGAAATTGACGGGTCGGTTGTAAACGGAAGCAGGACGTCGAGCTTATACAATAATATAAGTATATCTTTTAAGGATATAAATGGTGAAAGCTTAGCATACACACTGCAAAATAAAGGATATATAGTTTCAAATGGCTCAGCGTGTAACGCAGGAGTATCAAGTAGTAGAGTATTGGACGCTATAGGTCTTCCAGATGAGTATAAATTTGGTACTATTCGTATAGGACTTGAGTTTCCTAATATAAATAAGTATTCATCAACAGACCAGTATTTAGACGCGTCAAAAGCTATCTTTAAACAATATGACGAATTTGTTAATATATTAAAAGAATGTGTTGGGTTATTAAGGGAGATACAATAACGTATCTCCCGATGCTTGATCTTGGAGGTATCTATGGGAAGTGCAAAAGATGAATTTATTACAATGTATTTAAACTCAATTATGGAGAGATTTCACGGAGAAGACTTAAAGTTTTTAAAAGATAAGTTTTGGATGGTCACATATAATTTTTCTGTCGAAGAGATAAAAACAACTGAGCTTAGCGTTGTAAATGGTGAAACTACTGCTGCGTTGCTTGAATATTTTAGAATAGGGAAAATAAGTAGCGGAAAAACAGAGGACACAGTTGAGCAATATAAAAGAGTAGTATACCAGCTATGTGATTTTTGTAGAAAAGAAATAAACTTAATAACAACAGACGACGTTTTATCTTTTATGGCGAAATATAAAGAAATCCATAACGTGAAAGACTCTACGATGGACTGCAAGAGAAAATATTTATCATCTGTATTTTCATATCTGTATAAGCATAGGAAAATCAAAGAAAATCCTATGGATTTAATTGAGCCGGTAAAATATAGAAAATGTGTAAAAATACCATTATCAGATGAAGAAATTGAGCTACTCAAAATCAATTGCGGTTCTGCGAGAGACCTTGCAATATTCCAATTTGCACTAGATACGGGGGTCAGAGTAAGTGAATTGTGCGGCATTAACCTTTGCGATATAGATTTTAGAAGATATAATTGTAAAGTACTTGGAAAAGGTAATAAGGAGAGGACTGTTTCGTTCTCAGGCAAAACAATGATGAGAATCAACGATTACCTTAAAACTAGGAACGATGTAAAGTTTGATGGAGCGTATATACAATTTCAAGACAATACACCTTTATTTAAATCATTCAAGGGTGGAGATAGGATTCATAAAGGTGGAGTTGAGAGTATGATGAGGAAAGTTGGCAATAAAAGTGGAGTTGTTAGAATACACCCTCATTTACTACGAGCCACTTTTGCGACAAGATTAGCAGAAAAAGATACTGACATTGGAATTATCGCAAAACTTTTAGGTCATAGCGACTTAGGAAGTATAGATAGGTATGTGCTTATAGATCAAGCAAAAATTGAACAGACTGTTAGACAGAAAGGCTTTTGCTCATAATAAAAAATAGTATTGACATAACCAATTATTAACAGTATGATCGCTATATCAGGAACAGTTATTTTTTTTATCTCAGCCAATGATAATTAACTAAAATATCATGCTGTTTTAAATGATAAATAACTAACCTGATATAGAAATAGTATGAGAGGGTGAATGAGACATTAATAACATCAAAGAACAATTACATATTGAAGAGATTGACAAAAATACGGCTGTTGAATTTATTCAAAAGTATCACTATTCAAAGATACTTCCAAGAATAACAAAACATTATTTAGGATTCTTCATTAATGACAAACTCCTTGGTGTGGTTACACTTGGATGGGGTACACAACCATTGCAGACAATTAAAAAAATATTCAATGAAGAAAATGTAAAGACAACTGATTACTTGGAAATCGGTAAAATGTGTTTTTTACCAGAAATGAATGATACAAAATGTTTTGGAAGTATTGTAGTTTCAAAATTAGTCAAATGGATGAAAGAAAATACTGATTGTATGTTTCTTTACACATTAGCAGATGGAATCATGGGAAAGTGTGGATATGTATATCAGGCAAGTAATTTTGCATATATTGGTAGCTTTAAGACTTCCGTATATATGGATAGAACTACTGGGGAGAAAATTCATCCAAGAAGCGCAAAAGAACTTCTGAAAGAAAATGCACGATTTTCTGGTAAAGAGAAAGTATTTTGGCTAACGCAAGATTTTTGCGAATACAAAGGTATTGATAAGATTAATGGAAAGATGTTTCGATATATTTATCCATTAAATAAGGACGGAAAGAAAATGCTTAAGAAATTGCTAGGCGATAATAAGCCACAAAATCCAAAAGATGAAGATTTAATTTTTGAAAAGCGTATTTCTTCAGGCAAATATGAAAAAATATCACAGCCACAATTTAATATGAACTGTTTTCAATATAATTACCAAAAATATTAACAAGCTTAATGAGTTTGGCAATTATATTGGGATAGAAAAAAAGGAGATTTCTACAAGTGGTAAAGACGAGAATTAATTATATTTCAGACAGTTGGACTCGCATTAAGAACCATTGCAGAACAACTGTTAATAAAGAATTTTCAGAGAAGTATCCAAGCGACACATTCAAAGAAAGACTTCTAATTGCTGAGCATTCGCCAATTAGATGTCTTGAGGTCGATTGGAGCTGGGAGCATATTAAATACTGGGTTAGCACAGAAATGTCACGTCATAAATACGAAAAATTTATCTCAACACAAAGAGACGACAGAACGAATAGTGATATTAGTAGAGATGATGCGGCACAAGGTACACCTGTAAATTATGATGGATATGCTAACTCTCAGAATCTTATAGATATGGAAAGAAAACGTTTATGCTATCAAGCCACGGATGAAGCAAGGGAATGTGCTGAGAGTTTAAAAACCGAATTAAAAAAATATGAACCAGAACTGTCATCTGTGTTAGTGCCTAATTGTATATATAGAGGAGGCTGTCCTGAAATGCAAATGTGTAAAAATGTATTTTGGATTAAATTCCTAGATTATTGCAGTAAAAATAGCCTACCACTAGACACAATAAAACAGCGATACGATGCTTACAACAAAATGTTTTATGAAGAGAGAGGATAATAAGTAAATGACACTTCAAGAATATAATATGCTTTTGGAGAAATCTCTTGAAGATCAGGAAAAGACAATGAGCGACAATGTTAATCATCCAGCGCACTATAATAGTGGAAGCATTGAATGCATTGACGCAATGATTTCTGCATATGGAGAAGAAGTTGTTGCTAATTTCTGTATGTGTAATGCCTTTAAATACATATGGAGATTCAATAATAAAAACGGTATTGAAGATGTTAATAAGGCATTATGGTATTTAAATAAAATGAAAGAATTACAAAATAAACAAAAGGAGAAATAAATGAAAAAGAAAAAATTTCTGTTAGCCTTAATGATGGCAACAAGTATTGTCTGTGTGCCCTCTGCGGTGGCAGAGGCATGTGTAAATAACAATTATAAATCCGCTTGCATGGATACAAATATGTATGCAGGAATTAGCAATATGATGTCTGTAGAACTAAATAAGGAATATACAGAGCCGATGCTAATGTACACTAATAAAACAACACAACTGTTAAATAAAGACTTATCAGTTGTGGATAATGTATTTCCTAATGTAGCATTTGAAACATTTGAAATAGACAATGGATATTCAATGGTTAAGCTATCTGGTATAGATGAGTTTTATTATATCAAATCTGAATATTTATCAGAGACCAAGTCTAAAATAGAAGACCTTAATAGATGGAATATATCTCTTACAAAAGAGGAGATGCAGCTTTTAGCTAATATTGTATGGGTAGAAGCAAGGGGCGAATCCGACGAAGGTAAACAGGCTGTTGTAGAAGTAGTTTTTAATAGAATGGTTTCTGACAAGTATCCAGATGACTTATATTCAGTATTAAGTCAGTCAAATCCAACACAATTTTCATCATGGAAATTGAGAGATAAAGCCTCTCCAACAGATAGCGAATACCTAGCTATAATGAATGTAATGTATGGAAATACAAATATATTGCCAATTGAATGTGACAAATTTTCTACAAAACCACAAACGAAAAATATCGTAGCAACTATTGGCAATCATTATTTTTGTATATAAGAGGTTTATTTATGAATGATTTTAATATAGAAGAATTTGCAGAGTGGGCGTTCACATCTGTAACGATTATGATAGCAGTCAAGCTTACAGGCTCTCCTTCGTGTTTATGGGCGTTTTTATTCCCGGTTCTAACATCAATATTAAAAAATTAAAGGAGAACATAAATGCTTAAGACGATTAAAAGAGATTGCAGCTTAGATGATTTTAAAGAAGAAAAAATATCAAATGCTATTCTTATGGCTATGAAAAATGGTTCTGGAATTATAGAGCCAGATATTGCAAAAAAAATTGCAAACGAGATTAAGGAAGAAAATAAAGATAAAGAAGAAATAAGCGTATCTGATATAGAAGCACTTGTGTTTAAAAAATTGATAGAAAATAGACAGATTTTAACGGCAAGAGCTTATGAAGGGTATAGAAGTATTCGTGAGTTTCAGAGAGAAAACGAGAATACTACAGACGAAGAAATCTTTAGACTAATAGAAGATCAAGACGAATACTGGAAAGATGAAAATGCAAATAAAAATCCAGTATTGAATCCCACAAAAAGAGATTACATGGCTGGCTCTGTTAGTACAGACATAACAAAGAGATATTTACTTTCGCCAGAAATAGTACAGGCTCATTTGCTTGGATTATTGCATTTTCACGATGCTGATTATTTCGCACAGCATATGAATAACTGCGGATTAGCTAATTTAGATGACATGCTTCAAAATGAAACGGTAATTAGCGAAACATTAATACAAAAACCACATAGCTTTTCTACTGCATGCAATATTGCAACACAGGCTATAGCGCAGATTGCTAGTAACCAATATGGAGGGCAGAGTATTTCCCTAGCACATCTTGCTCCATTTGTTGATGTGAGTAGAAAATCAATTAGAAAAAAAGTGACAGAAGAATTATATGATAACGGATTAATTAGCGAATATAATGAACATTATGCAGAAGTTACTCACATTACGGATAAACGATTAAAAGAAGAAATTGAAAAGGGCGTTCAAACAATTCAATATCAGCTGGTCACACTTATGACAACAAATGGGCAAGCACCTTTCATCACGATTTTTATGTATCTCAACGAAGCAAAGAACGAACAAGAGAAAGCTGACCTAGCAATGTTGATTGAAGAAATGCTTCATCAGAGAATTCAGGGTGTAAAAAACGAAGATGGCGTTTATATTGCACCTGCATTTCCAAAGCTTATTTATGTATTAGAAGAGGATAATATTACAGAAGATTCAAAGTATTGGTATCTTACAGAATTGGCAGCTGAATGTTCATCTAAAAGACTTGTTCCTGATTATATTTCTGAAAAGATGATGCTTGAATTAAAAGGTGATGTTTACACTTGCATGGGATGCAGATCGTTTCTTACAGTAGATAGATTTACAGATAAGGCAGGAAATATTGCAAATGCAAAAAATTTTGAACCAAACAAACATAAATATTACGGACGTTTTAACCAAGGTGTCGTAACAATTTCACTTCCGGACATTGCGTTGTCATCCAATGGAGATTTTAATAAATTTTGGGAGATTTTTGAGGAAAGAACAGAATTATGCCATAAAGCACTTAGAGCAAGACACGAGAGGTTGCTTGGCACATCTTCTGATGTAGCACCTATTTTATGGCAACATGGGGCATATGCAAGATTAAAGAAGCATGAAAAAATTGACAGACTTCTTTATGATGGTTATTCTACAATTTCACTTGGATATGCTGGTTTGTATGAATGTGTAAAATTTATGACAGGTCATTCTCATTCTGACGAAGGAGTAGGAGAAGAGTTTGGATTAAAGGTAATGCAAGCGTTAAATGATAAGTGTAATAAATGGAAAGAATTTGAGAATATTGATTATAGTTTGTACGGAACTCCATTGGAATCCACAACTTATAAATTTGCAAAATGTCTTAAAGCTCGATTTGGTGAAGATATTTTTATTAAGTTAGATGGTTTTGACAGGAACTATATTACAAACTCGTACCATATTCCAGTTTTTGAACATATTACGGCATTTGAAAAACTAAGAATTGAATCAAAATTCCAAAAATTAAGTCCTGGAGGCGCAATTTCATACATCGAAGTACCGAACATGAGTCATAATATTCCTGCACTATTAGAAGTTATCAAATTTATTTATAACACAATTATGTATGCAGAAATTAATACAAAAAGTTGTTATTGTGAAAAATGTGGATTTGATGGTGACATACCGCTTATAGCAGACGATAATAATAAACTTAAATGGGAATGTCCTAATTGTGGCAATACTGATAATACAACAATGGATATTGCATTTAGAGTTTGTGGTTATATTGGAACTTCTAAAAACGGCGGCAATCAAGGACGATATGGTGACATTCATGACCGTGTTTATCATCTGGATGATACAGAATATACGGAGGGTTAATCATGAGATATTCACAAATTAGGTCTTTAGATATTTCAAATGGAGAGGGCGTTGGTGTCGCCCTCTTTGTACAAGGTTGTAATTTAAGATGTAAAAACTGCTTCAATTCTGAAACATGGGATTTTAATGGCGGCATGGAATGGACGGAAGAAGTAAAAAATAAGTTCATGGAATTAATAAATAAACCGTATATCACACGAGTTTCTATATTAGGAGGAGAGCCACTTGCTTATAAAAACGTTAATGACGTCTTAAATATAGTAAATGAAATCCGTATTTCCTTTCCTGAAAAAACTATCTGGCTATATACTGGGTATAATTTTGATCTTTTAAAATCCAGATACAATGAATACAAATATACTCCATTTGCAGCAAATGCAGATGAGTGGCTTACACGATGGGAGATAATTTCTAATGTAGATGTACTTGTAGATGGAGAATATATAGATGAGCAGAAAGATCTTACATTGAAGTGGAGGGGTTCAAAAAATCAACGAGTAATTGATGTAAAACATTCTCTTGCTCAGAACAAAATGGTTTTATATTGTGAATAAAAGGAGAAAAGTTAATTATGAAAATATTATTATATGTATATGGAGTTGTTGCTATTTGTACGTTTTTTATGTTTTTATATGTTGATGCAAGAATTAGTATTGTCGTAAAAGAGAAGAAAGACGAAAAAGGCATTGAGTGCAATAATTCATTTTCAATCATAAAAGTGTTAACCGCAATTTTATATAGCGCTATTATCGCAGTAATCCCATTATTAAACTTATTTATTTTAATTGGTATTATTGTCAATGGGTTTGAAATTGAAAATAGAATATCTGATAGAATCATCGACGAAAACATACTTAAAGAAAAGAGAGATAACGAAATTAAAGAGTTAATTGATAAAATTATAGACGGTGAAAAAATTAAAATTGTATATCATGCAGACATCGACCATATTAAAAAAATAACAAAAGGTGATTGGATTGATTTAAGAGCTGCTGATGATTATGAATTAAAAAAAGGAGAGTTCAAATTAATCAGTTTAGGTGTTTCGATGAAATTACCAGATGGATATGAGGCACATGTTGTACCAAGAAGTTCAACATACAAAAACTTTAAAATCCTCCAGACTAATTCAATGGGTATTATTGATAATTCGTATTCTGGTACTAATGACATTTGGATGTTTCCTGCATTAGCAACCGAAGATACAGTAATACATAAAAATGATAGAATCTGCCAATTCAGAATTATGCCAATTCAAAGAAATGTAACTTTCGAAGAAGTTGAAGAATTGGAAAGCACAAATCGTGGTGGATTTGGTAGTACAGGAGTTAACTAAATAGGGGGTTTAATTTGAAAAATACTTATGATACAATGACAAAAGAACAACTCATGGAAGAATGTTTTAAAAAGGATATTGCCATAGAAGCATATTTAAATCAGATAAAAAATAATAAATGCAATATGCTAACTAAGAGCGATATTATGGTATTATTTCATTGCGAGAACGACAAAGCCTTAAAGATACTTAAGATTATGTATCAGATGGGATATGGCAATAAAATAGGCAAAGAATATTATGTTTCTAAGAGTTCACAAGAAGATTTTGTTAATGATATGAAGGGTAAAGAAGTATCCATATAGTATTTTGATGGTTTTTGATATGTAGAAAATATCACTTTTAAATATCACTTTTTTAGTGTAAAATATAAGAAATACAGTATTTATGGGCACCGAATAGATTATTGTTAACAATCATATATTATACACAAAAGCATAGATAAAGTGGGTGATCTACATGGCAGAACTTTCATCAGAAGAATTAGAGAAAATCGTAAAAGAAGAGGACAATAGTATCAAACCAATGAAGGAGTTTGAGAGTCCCGAAAAATTATATCAGGAATTGATCGCCAGTGTCCGTAAGTATCATCCATCTACGGATATCAGTCTGATAGAGAAGGCATACAACATTGCATACGAGGCACATAAGGGGCAGGTAAGAAAATCGGGAGAACCGTATATCATCCATCCATTGTGCGTTGCGATTATTTTGGCAGAGTTAGAGCTTGATAAGGAGACAATCGTAGCGGGACTTTTGCATGATGTGGTGGAAGATACCGTTATGACCGATGAGGAGATCAGGCAGGAGTTTGGTGCAGAGGTTGCACTGCTGGTAGATGGTGTCACAAAATTAGGACAGTTGTCCTACGATGCGGATAAGGTGGAAGTTCAGGCAGAGAATTTAAGAAAAATGTTCCTTGCCATGGCAAAGGATATCCGTGTGATCCTGATCAAACTGGCAGACCGCCTGCATAATATGCGGACACTGAAATACATGACGCCGGAGAAACAGAAGGAAAAAGCGCGCGAGACAATGGATATCTATGCGCCGATCGCCCAGCGTCTTGGTATTTCCAAAATTAAGATCGAATTAGACGATCTGTCTTTAAAATATTTAGAGCCGGAAGCATACTATGATCTGGTTCATCAGATCGCCCAGAGAAAAAGTGTCAGGGATGATTATGTCCAGAGCCTTGTGGAAGAGGTAAAAAAACATATTCACGAAGCCGGAATTCCGGCGCAGATCGATGGGCGGGCAAAGCACTTTTTCAGTATTTATAAGAAAATGAAGAATCAGGATAAAACGCTGGATCAGATTTATGATCTGTTTGCGATCCGTATTATCGTGGATTCCGTAAAAGACTGTTATGCGGCACTTGGTGTCATCCATGAGATGTATAAACCGATCCCTGGCCGGTTCAAAGATTACATTGCCATGCCAAAACCGAACATGTATCAGTCACTTCACACGACATTGATCGGACCGACAGGACAGCCGTTCGAGATCCAGATCCGTACCTATGAGATGCACCGCACTGCTGAGTACGGTATCGCCGCTCACTGGAAATACAAAGAGGCAAGCAATAATGGCGGTGCTGCAGCACCAATGACCGTTACCGAGGAAGAGAAGTTAAGCTGGCTGAGACAGATTTTAGAGTGGCAGAGGGATATGTCCGATAACAAGGAGTTTATGAGTCTGTTAAAAAGTGATCTCGACCTGTTTTCGGATACGGTTTTCTGCTTCACACCGACAGGAGATGTAAAAAACCTGCCAAACGGTTCTACGCCAATTGATTTTGCGTACAGCATCCATTCGGCGGTCGGAAACAAAATGATCGGAGCCAAAGTCAACGGAAAGCTTGTTCCGATTGATTATGTGATCCAGAATGGTGACCGGATTGAGGTGTTGACTTCTCAGAATTCCAAGGGACCAAGCCGCGACTGGCTGAATATTGTAAAGAGCACGCAGGCAAAGAATAAGATCAATCAGTGGTTCCGAAGTGAGTTGAAGGAAGAAAATATCGTAAGAGGAAAAGAACTGCTTGCATCCTGTTGTAAATCAAAGGGGATCAACCTTTCCGATATCAACAGACCAGAGTATCAGGATAAAATCATGCGAAAGTATGGTTTTCACGACTGGAATTCCTGCCTTGCAACTGTTGGTCATGGCGGTTTAAAAGAAGGTCAGATCGTGAACCGCATGTACGAGGAATATAAGAAAGACCACCTTGCACGTATTACAGACGAGGAAGTTCTTGAGACAATCTCCGAAAATAAAGAAAAAGTCCCGGAGAAAAAATCAAAGAGCGGTATCATTGTAAAGGGACTTTATGACGTGGCAGTCCATTTTTCAAAATGCTGCAGTCCGGTTCCGGGGGACGAGATCGTAGGATTTGTGACAAGAGGACGCGGTGTTTCCATTCACCGGACAGATTGCATCAACATCATCAATCTTTCAGATATGGAGAGAGAACGTCTCATCGATGCAGAGTGGCAGCATGATGAAGAATCCGGCAATTCCGGTCTTTATCTGGCAGAGATCAAAGTATTCTGCAATAACCGTACGGGGCTTCTCGTTGATATTACAAGAGCCTTTACAGAGCGTGAGATTGATATCAATGCAATCCATTCCAAGACGAGTAAGCAGGGAATCGCAACCATTGATATTTCATTTAACACAAAAGGAAAAGCAGAGTTGACGAGCGTGATCGACAAGCTTCGTCAGATAGACAGTATTATTGATATTGAGAGAACCACCGGCTGATCTGGCTCAGGTGGTTTCTTTCATCTTTTTATGGAGGAAGAAAAAGATGGCACCATTAAGTATACAGATATATGTAGTAGGTCCGGTACAGACCAATTGCTATTTTGCGATCAATGATGACACAAAAGAAGTACTGATCATTGATCCGGGTGCAAGTGCAAAACAACTTGCAGAGAAAGTGAAAGAGCAGGGATTGAAACCTGTGGCAATTCTTCTGACACATGGACATTTTGACCATGCGACAGGGGCAGGGGAGCTGGCGCAGCTTTTGCATATAAAAATATACGCGCAGGAAAAAGAAAAAGAGACACTGGAAAATCCGCAGTTGAATCTGAGCGGATGGCAGGGAAGCGAGCTTGTGTTCTATGCCGATGAATATTTAAAAGATGAGCAGGAAATAGATCTTGCAGGATTTCATATACGGGTATTTTTAACACCGGGACATACGGTGGGAGGCTGCTGCTATTATTTTCCATATCAGAACACGTTATTCAGCGGGGACAGCCTCTTTCAGACTTCTATTGGAAGGACTGATTTCCCGAAGGGGAGTGCATCCCAGCTGATCCATGCGATTCGGGAAAAACTCATGCCGCTTCCTGATGAGACCGCCGTGTATACAGGGCATGGAGATATGACAACGATCGGAACAGAGCGGATGTACAATCCCTATTTGTAGGAGGAAACGATGATATTAGCAAAGTTAAGCAAGCCGGAATTTGAGTATGACATACATTCGCTCATCAAAGCATTTTTCCCGGAGGAAAATGTGAGTGCAACGGCAGAAGATAAAAAATATGAGGAAGAGATCACCTTACAGTTTCAGGTAGAGTATGAGCCACAGCAGATAAAAATTGAGTGGAAGGGAAAAAATCAGGAAAATCAAGGCCGAAGTTTTCCGGTAGATTTTTCAGACCGCACGGAAACAAAAAATGAACTGAAACAGAATTTCTATCAGATTCTATCAGAGATCACGGGCAAAAAGCTTCCGTGGGGAACGCTGACAGGAATCCGGCCAACGAAAATCCCGATGAAATTTTTAGAGGAAGGAAAAACGGAGGAAGAGATCAGAACCTACATGCAAAAAACGTACTTTGCATCCGATGAGAAAATCGATCTTTCCATTGATATCGCAGAGCGTGAGCTTGAAATCTTAAAAAAGATCGATTACGAGAACGGCTACAGTCTTTATATCGGAATCCCATTCTGTCCGACAACCTGCCTGTATTGTTCGTTTACATCCTACCCATTAGTGAGCTGGAGACAGAAAGTGGACAGCTATCTGGATGCCTTGGAAAAAGAACTGGATTATGTAGCAGTAAAATTTGGAAAAAAACATCTGAATTCCATCTACATTGGAGGGGGCACACCGACAACACTGGAGCCATATCAGCTTGACCGGCTGATCCGTAAAATCCGATGCAGCTTTGATCTGTCACACTGTCTGGAGTTTACAGTGGAAGCCGGACGTCCGGACAGCATCACAAGAGAAAAATTAGAAACGTTGAAAAAATGGGACATCACAAGAATTTCCATCAATCCGCAGACGATGAAAGATGAGACATTAAAAATCATCGGGCGCAGACATACCGTGGCACAGACCGTGGAGAGTTTTCAGCTTGCGAGAGAGCTTGGATTCGATGATATTAACATGGATCTTATCATGGGACTGCCGGAGGAAAGCCTTGAGGATGTCAGGGATACCTTAGAGCAGGTAAAAGCGTTAAAACCGGATAATCTTACCGTGCATTCACTTGCATTAAAGAGGGCGGCACGGCTTAACATGTTTAAGGAAGATTATAAAGATTACAAGATGGTCAACACCACAGAGCATATGAACCTCACCGCAGAATATGCAAAAGAGATGGGATTAGAACCATATTATCTGTATCGGCAGAAGAGCATGGCTGGCAATCTGGAAAATGTCGGTTACGCAAGTCCGGGGAAAGCAGGAATTTATAACATTCTGATCATGGAGGAGAAACAGACCATCGTGGCGTGCGGAGCGGGAGCTTCGACGAAACGTGTCTGGAATGAGCCAAATCCGGACGGCACTCATCGGATCGAAAGATGCGAGAATGTCAAGGATGTAGCGCAGTACATCGAGAGAATTGATGAGATGATTGAGCGGAAGCAGAAACTTTTTGCAGAAGAATAAAAGGGTTTTTCTTCCTGAAATAGTACATCAAATGAGGGTTAGTACATCAAAAGTACATCAAAAAATTACCCAATAATACTGAATAACCTATGAGATGTATTGAAACAACCTAATAACTGTGCCTTAAAGGACGAATTCATTTTAGAAGATGAGTTCGTCCTTTTCTCATATATTCCAAAATGACGGTAGAACTGTTCACAAGTTTTATGGTAAAATTTGAATACAAATTGAGCAACAAATCTGGGAAAACATAATCATCAATGTGTAAAATGTGATAGTCATGAGGAAAAAACGAGAATCACCGAAAGGGTGTGGGAGGCATTGTGCGGGAAGAGGATCAAACAACCAGTAGCCTTGGCTGTATTATTTGTTCTAATGTTTATTGGTGGATGTTTTTTTGTGAAAGCCAATCAGGCAAAGGAATTTGAGAAAAACGATTATGGGGTGTTTTTAAATGCGGACGCCTCATCTTTGGAACGATTTAAAATGTATGAAACGATTGTAATTGATGCACAGTATTTTACAAAAAGGGATATTGAATTGCTCCATCAAAATGGAACAGTCGTATATACATATCTAAATATTGGGTCGATTGAAAACTTCAGGGAGTACTATACAACCTATGCGGAACTGGCAATCGGTGAGTATGAGCACTGGGAGGAAGAAGAATGGGTAGATGTAGCAAACCCAGACTGGCAGAAGTTTATAGGACAGCTTTCTCAGGAACTATATGAAAAAGGTGTTGACGGATTCTTTATAGATAATTGTGATGTATGCCGTACAGCTTTGGCTTAAAAACGAAAACGAAGTTTTGACAAGGTGCGAGACTATATATGCAAGTGAAAAAGGAACGGTTACAAAAGAAGAGTTAAAAGCAGCAAATCCAGATTATGGTTTTATAGATGAGGTTCAGGAAGAATATCCGGAGTTTGATTCCATCCGCGCAGAGATAATGTCCATGCTTAATGATGTACGCAATATTTTGCTGGACGATAATAAATCGTTACAGTACGGTAAGGGTGTACATATATGTGTAGATAACTGCAAGGCAAATAAGGAAGCTGAAGAAGGGACAACACTACGAATTGTTTATCCGACTGATGAACAAATGGCTACCATGGAGAAAGATCCTGTATTTCTGGTAATAGGCGGAAATACATTGGCCAGAGGTTTAACAATAGATGGATTAGTCTGCTCGTATTTTTCCCGAAATTCGAATCAGGCAGATACTCTTATGCAGATGGCACGATGGTTCGGATACCGAAAGGGTTTTGAGTTAATGCAGCGCATTTGGATGACTGAATCGGTGCTGAAAAAATTTGAAGCTTTATCCCAAATTGATATGGATATGAAGGAAGAGATTGAGCAATTCATGGAAAGAGGAATTTCGCCTGAGTTGTTCGGACCGAGAATAAGAAATATACCTGAAATAAAGAGTTTTCGTATTACTTCAAAAAAGAAAAGTCAACAAGCGGAGTATGACGATTTTGACTTTAGTGGTGATACATATGAAACAACTGATTTTGATAATGGGGATGTACTGAAGAAAAATATTGAGGTGGCAGATGCATTTATTGATCGTATATCTCAGATATCAAAGAGAGAAGTATCTAAAACAGTTAAGGCTTTTGTGTGGAGAAATATTGACTATAGAGTTATTAATGATGAGTTTATTTCTAAGTATGTTATCTCGCCAAATTCAGGATTGAATGTGAATATACCGATATACCGTGATGCGATTGTATATCAAAACGGAGCTGAGCCATATGAGAGAACAATGTTTGGAGCATACGTGCTATTCCCATATGCAAATGAAGACGAGTATCGTACACATAATTTTTTTGAGAGTATTGATAAGGTTAACATCGGTGGTTTGCCATTCTTGCCATCTGCAACTGGTATGGTGAAGAATATGTTAGATGCACTGATATCAGATTCTCCGAATTCTGCATTTGAACGTGCAACATTGCCAAGAGGAATAGAGGACAAGCTTACAAAAACTGATTGGAAGCGAAGAGATGTATTAGCAGGTGCATTACGAAACAGGAGCCAATTAGAAACAAGCTTAAAGCATAAGTTTTATCATATTCCCGCGGCTTGGATTAGTGAATCTGATTTACCGATTCATTATGTGGCAATATATCAATCTATCAATCTTTTTGGAAAAGAGGCCGGTATTCGATATTATGGTGAAGTTATCAGATGTAGTTTGGTAAAAAGGCGCGAAATCAGGGAAATACCAAAGAACTCCGATGAATTATATTATCGTTTGGAAATCAAAGAATGGAAGGAAATGAATGTTCCTCTTGTGGCTAAGGAGGTAAGGGATTTTCCGTTCTTTACAAATATGTTCTTATTACAGCATTGCTCAGAGGTTCCGAATCTGCGGATTAAGACAGCGGAAGAGTATCGTTTATATACAGAACTTAAGCGCTTGTCTCAGGATTCTGCGGTTAATGATGAAGAGAATACGAATGGTTTCATGTACAATGATAAAAGGATTGTATTAGAAAACGGAAATATCCAGGTGATTGCTTCTGACAGAATTATGGAGCAGGTAACATTGGAATCATTTTCAAGAAAGCCGAGTGCGGTGTTTAGTGTAATAAAAAATTTTTTGAATAGTACTGAGGAACAAAATGGGAATAGCAAAAGTTAAAATTGAAAATTTTAGAACGATTGATCGAATGAATTTGGATGTGAAAGAAAGTGGAATCAGTTGCTTGCTTGGTAAAAATGGTGTAGGAAAGACTACGATCATAAACGCAATTAGGTATCTGTATAAAGTGGCAGAACATCCATATGACATCGAGCAAATAATTGATAAAAAGAATTCATATGTTCAGAGAACTAAAATAGAGTTAGTATTTGATTTTACAAAATTACACAAAAAAACAAGTAATCAGTATATAGAGGAAAATTTGTATGATTTTAAAACGTATATAAAAGACAATCAGTTGCCATTAAAAATGACTCAGTATAAAAACGGATTAGTGGAATGGTATCCAATCAATGATGTTTATAAGGTGCGAAGACTTTTGCGAGTATTTCCTGTTTACATAGTGGATACACGAGATATATCATTGTATGAATGGTCAGAGTTATGGGATGTGGTCTGCGATATAGCAATCAGCGGTATAGAGCAAGATTCCGATTTGGTAAAAAGTAATCTTTCAAGTGTATTTAGAGAAATATACGGAGATAAATACGTAAAAGTATATGGAATAATTGAAAACATATTTAAAGAAGAAAGAGTAACAATAAATGAAAAGGATTATAAACGAAGATTCAAGAATTCTATAGTTACAAATTTTGGCGGAGATATTTTTAAAGTAAATGAAGAGAATATCGGATATTATTCGGCTGGAATGAATTCGTTAAAGTATATAACGCTATTTTTAAAACTGATTATTGAATTATCAGAAACGGCATGGAAGGATATTACGATTATTTTTGATGAACCGGAGATATGTCTCCACCCTCAGTATATTGATGAATTAGCAGATATATTCTCAAGTTATGGAGTTAAAAATACAATTCTTATTTCCACACATTCAACTCATTTGATAAGTGCACTGATAAGAAATTATGCGAATATTTATTTTTATCAAGTATATAGTGTTAATGGTTATGCGAGAATTAAGCAAGTACAAGATTTTTTTGATGAAAAGGATAAATACTTGATTGGGGATGAGGAAGCGGCAAGTTACTTTGCTGATGCAATAGTATTTGTGGAGGGTCAGACAGAAATCCAACTATTAAGGAATAAGAATATTATTGAATTATATCCTTTTTTGAGAAAGATCACATGTTATAATACAAAATCAAATGATAGTACCACAAGACTTATAATGCCAAACCAAGGATCTGCAATCCCCTTTTTAAATATTGTAGACATGGATAAAGTATTGTCATATTCACAACGTACTCATAGATTTAGTGTTAAGTCGGGAAATGTTGCAGTAAATCCTTTGGGGAAAAAAGAGAATCAAGAGCGGGAACTTTACTATTTTTATAGTCAAAGAAAGCGATTGACATACGGACAAAGAAAAGAAATAAGTGAGTTATTGAAGCAAGAATTTTACACGGATACAAGTAACTTCATTTTGAGCGGAAATAAGTATACTAATTTGATATCAGCAGTAAAAAAATACTGTAAAGTATATAATTGTATACCGCTCCGCACTACCATTGAAGGATCAATTGTGTGTTCTCAAAGTATGGATGTTATTTTGAAATGGTTAGAAACATCTTGGATGTCTGAGGACTATGAGGACTTTGAAAAAGAAATTTATACATATAATCGTTCTAAGCAAGAAGTAATAATAAGGTGTATACTTCATGGAAAACTTGATAATTTGTTTAACTATCAAGAAGGTGGGAAAAAACATGTGGAAGCTGGCGTATATCGGGTCATTAAAGATTATTCTACAGGTACAAAAGTTGATGGTTGGGTGTTAAGTTTTTTCAATTGGTATTTTGAACATTATATGGATAAAAGTGAAGAAGAGAACCGAGAACTTTTTGCAAGAACATTTCCTGAGATAAATGAAGTTTTGCAATTTATAAAATTTATGGTAAAATAAAAGTGCAATGAGTAGTGACAGTTCAATTATCTTATTAGATAATGAAACCTCGTGAATTTCAGATTATTAACTCACAACTAATAGTCATAGTAAATAATCCGAGGGAGTGTAGCGGCAATATGACGTCGGTTGCACCTTTTTCCGCATTTTTTTCAAAGTTTTTTCTTTTGTATATTATAACTTTTAC
>ENA-OURZ01000706-OURZ01000706.1-human-gut-metagenome-genome-assembly--contig:-NODE-706-length-43426-cov-6.719352_pt1 | contig 43426 bp, 26 predicted proteins | sample MGYA00242073_ERZ509195 | MGnify/ENA primary metagenome ERZ509195 (study PRJEB26280, sample SAMEA2338837) | human gut metagenome | biome: human gut; feature: human-associated habitat; material: faeces... | reverse complement strand
CTTCTTCCGCAGTACAAGGGCTATCTTGAGCTGAGCTTTATCACGCAGGGCTATTCACCTGTTTATATTATAGTGCCTGCGATAATCACGGCACTTGCGCTTATCGCACATTTCACGGGATACGGAAAGGCATATCCGAAAGAATCGGCACTGTTCACGAACTTTGCGATATTCAACTTTATTATATGGTTTATAGCGACAAAGCACTTTGTTATCGAGCGTTTCTCGATGTATCTGTACATTATGATGATAATGTTCATACCGTCAATAGCAAGGTACTATATGAACTGTGCAAAGGCTTATCTTGCACGCAGGAAAAATCCCGACGCTGTGGTTGAATTCGATAAAACGGTTGACGAGGTCATCCGTTCCAAGCATCCCGAAAAATATGCACATAACGCCGGCACCGAACCCAAAAAGGAAAAAGCGGTTTCACAGCCCGTACCGGAAAAGGCGGAGGCTGAGCTTAGCGATATAGAAAAGGAAAAGCAGAGAATTTTAGCCGAGATCATGGCTGAGGACGGCGGCGACAGCGATATAGCGACAAAGCCCGTTGAAGCTGTGGAAAATAAAAAGCCCGAAAAGCAGAAGAAGTATTCGTCTGTATTCGGAGAGCAGTTTAAGGCTGACGAAAGATATATGCCGAAGAACAGGGTGTTCAAAAAGAGAAGGAACGGTTTTGTAAACTTCGTTACACGTCCTGTTACGATATTTGCGGCTTTCCTTGCTGTAGTAGTTGGTGCTAATCTGTGGTACAACTATTTCGGTCTTACGGTATCGGAGAAGGGTTTCCACGGAGTTATGCCGTACAAGAGCATTGTTCCGCAGTATACAGAATTTGTGCTTTCAAAAGAAAGCAAGGATGAAAAGAATACGAACCTCAGAAGCGAGGATAATTTCCTTAACTATATGTACAGGCTGAAGGAGGGCGAGAATTTCACCGCCATAATCTCGGCAAGAGGAGATGTGACGGGCGGATATAACGACGGCGCTTTATCGGCTGTAAAGGAGCTGGGGCTTGAAAAGTTGCTTACGGCTCAGAAAAATCAGCGTTATATTGCGATAATAGAAGGCGGCAAGGTAGTCCGTGAGGAGCTGTCGAAAGACAGAATCGATACAGGCGTTATTGATGTACTGGGCTATAAGACGCAGATAATCAGTGACGCAGGTGAATCAATTGTCAAAATGGGCAACAAGAACTACTCGCTCAATGAGCGTGGAATGAATATCGTGGTGCTTGACAACACAACAAGAAACATTGTTGACAAGGTGCGTTTCAAGACGTATTACGTTATGCTGTCGGCAACAAGATAAGGGCGGTAACACTTATGAGAATGAGAAGAAAAAAATACCTTGATGAACGTCTTGACGCTTGCGGCAACGTGAATCTCGGCTGGCTTGTGGATTATGCCGCAGAGCAAAGAGGGGAAACACAGCAGAGGACGCTTGATGTGCGGGAGATATTCGGCAATGATAATCCTGTTCATCTTGAGGTAGGCTGCGGAAAGGGCGGCTTTATTTCGCAGGAAGCCCCTGCGAATCCGGATTATCACTATATCGCAATGGACATCAAAAATGAAATGCTGGTGCTTGCAAAACGAAAATTGGAAGCGGCTTATGCGGAACAACAGCTGCCATTGGATAATGTTCGGATTTTTATTTGCAATCTGATGCAGTTTTCGGAATATTTCTCACCGGAAGACCGGATAGATCGCATTTACATCAACTTCTGCAATCCATGGCCAAAGGGAAAACATAAAAAACGTCGCCTGACCCATCCCCGTCAGTTGCAGCAGTATCGGACGGTATTGGATGGAGAAATCTGGTTTAAAACCGATGATGATGAATTGTTTGAAGAATCGATCCTCTATTTTCAGGAGTGCGGCTTTGACATTGTGTTCCAGACCACCGATTTACATAAAGAACCGGATATTCAAAGTTTCCGCACCGAACACGAGGCAATGTTTGAAGAGATGGGAAAGACCATTAAATTTCTGATTGCTCGTCCGCAGCAAGCATTTGCACAATAAATTTGGGAAAATAAAACAGGAAGGGATTGCAGTTATGGATTTTAAATGGAAAAACGGACAGCTTTTTCAAAAATTTTCAGAAATGACCGGAAAATCCGGCGTTGCATCCATGGAGATTATCGCAGACGGGACACAGGCAAACGAAAATCCGGCTGCCGCATATCGTGGGTTGGGCTGTATTTCTGCGAATAATGCCTCTCGTCTGCTGTTGGATTATAAAGTTGAACATCCAAAAGAATACGAAGAAATCATGCGGCTGTTGTTCCAGAAAGATTATGGGATTGGTCTATCGCATATCAAGTTGGAACTGGGTGCGGATGTCAATTCTTCTTGCGGAACAGAACCGGCAACCAAGCGAACCCCCGAAGAACGGGCAGATGTGACCCGTGGAGCAGGGTTTCAGTTTGCAGCAGATGCCAAAGCCATCAATCCAGATATTACGTTGGATTTGCTCCGCTGGGGAGAACCGGCATGGGTTGCCAGAGCGTTTACGGTCAGCCAGGAACATGGATTCAATGCCCGTTATAGCTGGATCAAAGAAACATTAGACGCAGCCTATCGGGTTTATGGCTTGAAATTTCATTTTATCAGTGCGGAACAGAACGAAACTGACCGTATCGACGAATCGTGGATTCTCTTTTTGCGGTATCGGTTAGACCATGAAGTCCGGGCACCGTATGATTACCGGAAAATTAAACTGGTGGCATCCGATGAAGTCGGAACACGCAACATTGCTGCACAGATGGTGGAAAATGCTTCGCTGCGGAATGCTATTGATGTCATCGGTCTGCATTATACCACATTTGGTGATTCTTATACGAACCTGCTGAATGAAGCATATGGAAAAGAAATCTGGTACAGTGAGGGCAGTGCTCCATGTAATTTGTCAGAACTGACCGTTCAGGCAGACCAATCCGGTTTGGTTGGAAAGAACAGTGCCATTGATATTGCAAACCGGATTATCAACAGCTATTATAACGGCAAAATGTGTATGTATGAGTTCCGTCCGGCAATCGCTGCCAACTATGATGGGGCATATGATGAACCAAAACACCTGATTGCTGCACAAGAACCGTGGTCGGGCTTTTATCGGCTGGATAGCGGTTTCTGGATGGCAATGCATTTCAGCCGGTTTTCTCCAAAGGGCTGGCTGTTTGTGAACGGGGCTTGTTATGGGGACGGCGAAGAAAATCACGCCATTGAACATACCAGCCATAACTTCATGACATTGGTTTCCCCAGACCGTTCAGAAATGACGATGCATTTCACCAATGAGGACTTGTTCCCAAGAACATACTCCGTTCAGCTGAAAGATATGGGCTTTACGAACCGGATGCTTTCCACTGTGATTACAACAGGGCCGAATCCGGGAGAAGCCTTTGATGCGAATTGGTTTCGGCGGGGAAAGCCGATTAAACCGAGCCACCGCAACGGGGAAACCTATTTCATCAAAGTGCCACCGCAGAGTATCATGACGATTACCACACTGGATACCGGATGGGTCAATGGTGTGGAAACGTTTTCGCATAACATCCCAAATGCAGAGCGTTTGCCGCTGCCGTATCAGGATCATTTCCGGTATCAGTCGGATGAAATCATGGTACGGGGCTGTGCACCTCGCTATATGACCGACCAAGGCGGTGCATTTGAACTGATTCACTCCGACCAAGACGGCGACATTCTCTGTCAGCGAATCAAAAAGGGAAATATTCCTGCAAACTGGCGGTATCGTGGCACACCAGAACCCATTACCTGCTTAGGCGATGATCGCTGGAGAAGTTACAGTGCAGAAATTGAAGTGCGTCTGGATAACCGAGATGCAGAAAATTATGCTGGTTTTGGGATTCGCTATAATTCAACTGTAACTTGTGAAACCACTTCTCGTTGCGGCTATACCGGGATTCTCTACGGAGATGGACGCTGGCAACTGTTGGATATGGACAATGTTGCAGCAGAGGGCAACTCCATGACGGTTCGGGCAACCGACTGGAACAAGTTGAAGCTGCTGATTTTGGGAGATTCGATTTTCTTCTTCCTGAATGGCGACTTGCTGACAACTTACCGCCCACAAAGTCCGGTAAATTCCGGTCGAATTTCCATTTGCAGCGACTATGAAATGAATACATTCCGGAATTTGCAGGTGACACCGCTGCCGATTCTGCCGTTGTATGTAAGAAGAGTGGACTGCTTCTCGGAAGAAATTTTCTATAATGATTTTTGGGATATTTGTACAACAGAATCTTATCGCTTCTATCACCGCACTTCGATGAAGGCACAGCCGCAGGCAGCGTTCTCCTGTCAGTTTACCGGAACGGGTATCGCTGTCATTGGAACGGCAAGAAATGCGGAATTTGAAGTGGTTTTGGATGGCGAACAGCTGTATGAAACCCTGTTTGTGCCATATAGTGCCCCACGGCAGTCTTGCTTGACGATTGACCAGCTGTCGAATGGCACACATACCCTGCAAATGACGCTGAAAAGCGGTGATTTCAAGCTGGATGTGCTGGAAGTTCCGGAAAACTTCACCATGATGCCAGATATTTTAACGGTCACTTCTGCTGCACAGGCAGCTGCGGAAGAACATGCTCTTGCAGAACAGCAGAAAGCACTTGCCAAGAAACAGGCTGCCGAAAACATCAAGAAAACCTTACAGCAGGCAGTTGCTGCTTTGCAGCCGGAAAAGCCAGCAGAAGAACCAAAGTCAGAAACGCCAGCAGCTGCGGAATCGGAAACAGATGCAGAAAAGCAGCCGACCTTTAAGGAAGTGCTGGAAAATTCCGGCGTGATTGGTGTGATTTCCAACAATGCAGCCAAGAAGAAAGAACAGCTGGAGCAGGACGGAAAGACCGAGGCAGATGAAACGCCGACGGTAATGGAATTTCCGCTGCCGCATCAGGATTTTGAAGCAGCTGCTTCGCTGACACCTGTTCCGGAACACGCTGAAGAATCGGTGAAGATTGAACCGCTGCCAGAAACCGATTCGGAAACAAGTAAAGAGCCTGTTTCCGTTCCGGCAGCAGCAGCCTCAGCAGAGCCAGAACAGCCAGCAGAACCGCAGCAACCAGAAGAGCCAATTTCTGCTACATCAGAATCTATCGCAACACCAGAAGAAGCATCTGCAACGGAAACAACGACATCAGAACAGCCAGTTTCTGAACCAACTGCACCGGAAACAGCGACAGAATCCGCTGCCGCTCCTTCTACAGTGACCTATATTGAAGAGGAATGGGATGACTTGCCGATGCCGGAACTGCCACCGCAGGAAACCACAGCGACTGCACCGACAGAACCGCAGCAGCCAACGCCGAAACAGACCGCTGCTCCGTCGAAAAAGTCGATTACACCAACCCCTTCGCCTGCACCGAAAATGCCACCGCTGCATCCGCCGGTCTTGAATGACCCGATGCAGTCTGAACCATATCGAAAAGATTTTAACATTGATATTGATATCTAAGAGCAGAAAGGATTTCTTATGAAATGCAATCAAGATTTGTTTGAAACCCTATTTCAAACGGCACAAAAGTCACTGGTTATGGAATGCTCGCAAGCATTAGAGGCAATTCGCTTTTCGCTTCCGATTGATTGGACGGTACAGCAGCAGTCAGAATCTTTGCTATACTTATTGCCATCAGAGGGAGAAAGTTCACTGAGTGTGCAGAGTGTCGTCCCAGAATCCACAGATATCATGGATTTTGAAAGCGTGTCTGTTCTGCATGCATTTGCAGACGGCATGCGGGAACAGCTCGAAAACTACGCTTATACGGAACTTTGTGATTATGAGGGCGTTTTCGATGCAGAACAGCCGATTTACGGGATGCGGTATACGGTTACCGTCAATGATGTGGAAATGACAACCGTTACCCTTCTGTTTCTGGTAGAACATCGGATTTACTGCTTGAGTTTTTCCGATGCTTTGCAGACAGAACTGTTTCCCTATGCAAAATCATTCTTGGAAAATCTGATGATTTCCGAATAATTTGATATTGCGTATCTTGACAAAACCGCTTGTATGGAGTTTCCAGAAAAGCGGTTTTGTTTGATTTTGACAGCAGGAGGGACGGTCTGATATGATACATCTTGTGCCAGTTTCAAAGAAATTGCCGATGATGGATTTTTGAACAGGAATTGTTAAAACGAATCAAGCAGATCTATCCAGCACAGAAAAATGGAACGATTCTGTTCCGGTTTCCAAGACTATTCTGGATTGCAAGAAAAGGAAACTAAGAAAAGGGAGGAACTGTCATGCGAAGAAGCGAACGGGAAGTAACCGATTGCAATGAGATTCGACAGATTTTAGAACGGGCAGAAGTGTTGCGGCTTGCGATGCACGATGAGCCATACCCGTATATTGTGCCAGTCAACTTTGGGTTTACCATGCAGGATGACCAGCTTGTCTTATTTTTTCACGGGGCAAAAGTCGGGAAGAAATGCGACCTGCTGCAAAAAAATCCGCATGTTTCCTTTGAAGTAGAGGGGAAACAGCAGTTGATTCCGCCGAATGGGGCAGCATCCTGTACAGCTGGCTTTGCCTATGAAAGTGTAATTGGGCAGGGGATTGCAGAACTCGCACCGGAAGAGAAAAAAGAAGACCTGCTGAAAAAGCTGCTGGAACATTACCGAATTCCGTTTCAGTCATTTTCACAGGCACATCTTGAACGAACTGCTGTCTATCAGATTATTGTTAAGCAGTATACCGCCAAGAGAAGACCGATTCCACAGGGAAGATAAACCCATCATAAAAATAAAATCAAATGCAGCAATGCCCCGAACAGTTCACACCGTTCGGGGCATTGCTTGCAAGCGTTAAAGGTTGCTAATTAGCAGCCACAACCGCAGCCGTTGTTGTTGCAGCCACAGCCACCGCCGCAGTTACCGTAGCCACCACAGCCGCAGCATACAAACAGCACGATCAGAATGATAATCCACCAGCAACCGTTGTTTCCATCGCATCCACACATAGTAAAAATCTCCTTTTTTGTAGATTAAATTTGAAACAAACGACTTTCTGTCTGTTTCATAGTACATCATATGCAAAAGTCAAAAAAGCGTTCCTACTTCGACAGATAACGCACAAGTTTTGTGGCATACTAAATTTATATGAGTGCAGAAAGGAATTTGGTGTATGCGATATACAGATGGGTTTACAGGAAAAGCCATTCTTGCTTTGAAAGAAGCAATCTGTGCGGCGGAAGAATTGGGACATACTTACATCGGCAGTGAACATTTGCTGCTGGGACTGCTGGAGGAGGGCAGCAATGCTGCCGCAGCCATGCTGGCAGCCCAGCACATCACTGCACAACGGGTGCGGAATGCATTGGTGGAACTGGTCGGAAGAGGCATTCCGGCACAGGTGCAGGAGGATTGCCTCACTCCTGCTCTGAGTGAAATTATGCAGCAGGCAAAGGCGTTTTCGAAAGAAGATGGTCGCAGCCTTGCCGGAACAGAACATCTCCTGCGTTCGATTCTGCGAACGCCTTGCTGTACGGCAGTTGCGATTCTGAAGAAGCTGGGCGTTAGCTTGAATCAGCTGGGGGCAGTCAGTCGGCAGGAAACCTCTTGTCATATCCGTATGGAGGAACGGCGAACAGAGCGAATTTCAAAGAAAACACTGCCGAATCTCTTTCAGTATGGGAAGTGGATGACTGACCCGGCATTGCTGCATCAATATGACCCCGTAATCGGACGGGAAGCGGAATTACAGCAGATGGTTCAGATTCTCACTCGCCGTACCAAAAATAATCCCTGTCTGGTGGGCGATGCCGGTGTTGGGAAGACGGCAATTGTAGAAGGCGTTGCTCAGAAAATCTTACGGGGAGAAGTGCCGGAAGCCCTCTTACCGCAGCATATTTTCTCGTTAGATTTGCCAGCATTGCTGTCGGGGGCAAAATATCGGGGCGATTTTGAAGAACGGTTTCGGAACTGCTTGCAGGAGGCAACCCAGAACGAACAGATTATTTTATTTATTGATGAACTGCATACGATTGTTGGAGCAGGGGCAGCTGAAGGGGCAATTGATGCTGCAAATATGTTGAAGCCGCAGCTTGCCCGTGGAGAAGTCAAGCTGATTGGAGCAACGACAACCGAAGAATTTCGCAAATATATCGAGAAAGATAGTGCGTTGGAACGGCGGTTTCAGCCGATTCAGGTTTTAGAGCCCAGCCCAGAGGCTTGCTTTTCGATTCTCTGCGGACTGCGGGAAACATATGCGAACTTTCATCACATTGAAATTCCAGATGCGATTTTACGGCAGGCGGTTTCCTGCTCGGTTCGCTATCTCCACGACCGCTATTTGCCAGATAAGGCGATTGATTTGCTGGATGAAGCCTGTTCCCGTGCTCGAATTCGCTGCGAGCAGGAACATGTTTCCTGTCCGGTGGTGACAGAATCCGACCTTGCGGAAATCGTTTCCATGCGGATTGGAATTCCCGTGCAGAAGATTACGACTGCTCAGCAGCAGCGATTGATGACGTTGGAACAGGAGTTGCAGCAGCAAATTATCGGACATACTGCGGCTATTCGGCAGCTTTCCGCTGCATTGATTCGTGCCAGAACGGGACTGCGAGAGGAAAACCGTCCAATTGGATGCTTTTTGTTTACAGGTCCAACCGGTGTTGGCAAGACGGCTCTGGCGAAAGCCGTCGCTCTGCATTTGTTTGACGATAAAGATAGTCTGATCCGGTTTGATATGTCGGAATACATGGAAAAGCATACCGTTTCCAAGCTGATTGGAGCACCGCCCGGATATGTGGGCTATGAGGAGGGCGGAACGCTGTGCGAACGGGTGCGAAAACGTCCATACTGTGTGATTCTCTTCGATGAGATTGAAAAGGCACATCCGGATATCTGTAATATCCTGCTGCAAATTATGGAAGATGGTGTTTTGAGCGATTCCAACGGCAGAAAAACAGATTTTACCAATGCTCTGTTGATTTTAACGTCCAATCTCGGCGGAACGGGCAGCAAGCCGCCTGCTGGATTTGTACAGACGGCACAGGCAACCAGTGAAACGGCTCTGCGGCAGTATTTTTCACCGGAATTTTTAGGGCGGTTGGATGCAATCATCCTATTCCAGCCACTGACACAGAAAGAACTCTGTCAGATTGCAGAAAAACAGCTGCAAAATTTGCAAAAACGAATGGAACAACTTCACGTTCAGCTGCACTTTACCCAAGAAGCCGTGCAGCAGCTTGCCCATGCACCGGATACCGGACGATATGGAGCAAGACCCATGCGGCGATATCTGACAGAGGCAGTGGAAACACAATTGGCACAGCAACTCTTACAGAAAACCATTGCTGCGGGCGACCAAGTGCTGTTGTCTGCAAATGAACACACGTTTTCCCTGACCAAAGAAACCACAACCGTGCATTCCTAATCCAATTAGAATGCATGAGAAAAATCCCCTCTTTCTGCCATCATATGCGGACATAGGACAATTTCTTTCCGGCATATAGATGAGAGAAAGGGGGGATTTTGATGTTTTTATCGGCATTATTTCAACAGCTGCTCTGCTTTTTCCTGCATGTGGAAACCTCTGGAGCATTCCGCAAGCCGCTCTCACAAAAAGAAGAACTGCGATGTTTTCAGCAGATGCGTGCAGGGGATGCCTCAGCACGGGAAAAACTGATTCTGCATAATATGCGGCTCGTTGCACACATTATCAAAAAATATTACACCAATCAGACGGAACAGGAAGATTTGCTTTCCATCGGAACAGTTGGACTGATGAAAGCTGTTTCTACATTTGACTATGAAAAGGGAGCACGGTTTGCGACTTATGCCAGCCGCTGCATTGAAAATGAAATCTTAATGCATTTCCGCACCTGCCGGAAACAGGGAGATGCCATTTCCATGGCAGAGCCAATTGATACAGATAAAGACGGCAACCAGTTGACATTGCTGGATATTATCGAGGACGGCTGCGACATTCAAGAACAAGTGGCATCCCAAATGCAGATTCAGCAGCTCTACCAGTTTTTACAGCAAAAGTTAACACCACGAGAAGTAGAGATTTTGGTACATCGCTATGGGCTGTATGGGCAGATTCCCATGACGCAGCGAGAAGTTGCCAAGAAGATGGGCATTTCTCGTTCGTATGTTTCCCGTCTCGAAAAACGGGCAATTGCCATGCTACGGAAACAGTACGATCAAACGCCTTTTTCCAGTTTTTGATGTCGCTGGTCAGCACGATAGACGAAAAAGAGCAAAATTAGACTACCTAACAGTGCTCCGCAGCTGTCAATTCCAATATCTAACAGCCTGCCAGTTCTGCCCGGAACAAACAGTTGATGAAATTCGTCTGTGGTGGCATAGAAAATACAGAATGCCCATGCACAAAACCAGCCTGCCGAAAGGGAACGATTTTTCTTCTGGCAATATGTCATCATTGTTGCACAGGAGAGCAGCCCCAAGATGAAATATAGCGTAAAATGAGCGATTTTTCGGATGAGAAACGCCATAGAAGTGTGCGTGCTGCTCTCTAAATCCATCGCATCCGCTGGAATCCAAGCGGTGCAAATTTCTGCAATTTTATGTAAAACGCCATTGCTAACTGCGTTCGATCGTGTTGCATCTTGTGCGGAGAAGCAGAAAATCACAACACACCATAAAAGCGTACAGCAGAACCAGAAACCGGAACGCTGATAAAATTTTTGTGTCTGCATCAACAAAACCTTCTTTCTCAATGATGCTCCTATTATACACAGATTCCGGCAAAAAGTAAAGAGCTGTGGAACGAATTTGTAAGGGATTTTTTTACAAATTCTGACGAACAAGCGAAAAATGGTCGGATTTTCCAGAGGAAACAGAAAAAGAAACTGCAATTCGTATGATTTTTTTAGAATAGGACTTGTCACAACCAGAAAAAAATGTTATAATAACAGGGAAGTATGTCTTGATCTTTTTCAGTCGGATAGAAAGGAGTTCCCGTTCGGTAATCTGCCGGACTGGAAAAAACGCATTATGGAACAAACGCAAAATCTTGGACGAAAACGTGCGATGTCCGTCATTAGCTTGTTATATTTTTTGCTGATTGTAGCATTGGCGGTGCTCAGCTTTTTTTATACGGTAGAAGTTCCGCAAAAGGCAGCTTGCTGCGTGGTTTTGATTGCCATTTCCGGCGGTGCACTGGCAGCCATGCTGTATTCGAGAAAACAGGTGTTGACGAAAATATGCAGCGTGTTGCTGTTGCCATTTTTATTGCCATCTGTGCTGCTCTGTTTTGGAGAGTGGGAAGTACTCGTCCCCTTGGTCGTGACGGCTCTGCTGGCATTTTTCCTATGTGGCTGTACCGAAACGATTAAAACCGTCTTTGGAACGATTTTCCTGCTGTTGTATGTGCTCGGTTCGCTGGCGTATTTTTTGGGAAGTTCGCTGTTCTCTACCTCTATGGCATCGACCGTTGTAGATAGTGGGATTTCACCTTCTCGCAAGTATCGGTATGAAGTCATCAACACCGAGGACAGCTCCAACGGCAGCACTGCCGTGACGGTTGAACCGAATAATTATGATGTAAACCTGGGCGTTCTCGAATTTCGGGCAGAGGGCTATGAACGGACGGTTTCGCTGGAACGACCCCTGCAGGAAGAAACAGTTGTTCGCTGGGAAACGCAAACCCGTCAGCAGATTACCGAAGAATTGCTCACCATTTCCGAAGATGTCACGTTGCAGTTACCAGCAAGCGACCGGAAAGCGTTGGGCTATGATGAAAACACTACCATTTATCTGCGAAACCTGACCGATCAGGATTTAGAGCGGCTAGGCGTTCCGCAGAACAATGATGTTATGTATGTAAACGATCAGGTTTGTTTCCGGTCTTACATTGCAATTCTGGAGGATTATTTCTCTCCATCCAAACACGCAATTTCTGCTTTTTAATTGAGGGTATCAAATAGAAAAAACGGACATCTTGATCAGTGTCCGTTTTTTCTGTTTCAAATGGAAAGGAACGATGAACCATGGCAAAGGAAAAATTAGAGAAAACCAATGCAATTCGGATTTTAGAACGGGAAAAGGTTTCCTATCAGCACCGCAGCTGGTCAGCAGCGACAAAAGAGAATACGGGTGTGGAACTGGCACAGGCACTCGGGCAGCCACCGGAACAGGTATTTAAAACGCTGGTTACGGTTGGAAAATCTGGGAATCATTATGTTTTTATGCTGCCTGTTGCAGAAACGCTGCATCTGAAAAAAGCAGCGGCTGCCGTCGGGGAAAAAGCAGTTTCTATGATTAAGGAGAAAGAATTGCTGCCGTTGACTGGCTATGTACACGGCGGTTGTTCTCCCATTGGTATGAAAAAGCTGTTTCCAACCGTCATTCATGAAAGTGCTCTGCAATTTGATACGATTTTGTGCAGTGCTGGGAAAATCGGGCATCAGCTGGAAGTTTCCCCGTTGGATATTCAGAAAGTGACAGGTTGCACCTTTGCAGATATCATCGAATAATCAGGCAGAAGAGCAAACGTGCTGCTTTTTGGAGAGCAGCGGAATCGCAGTGATTTTCCTGTAACTTTTGAGCAGGGCATAGTCAATGAGGATAGCAGGCAGCAGACAAATCCATGCAAACTGCATACCATGCAGCAACCGCAGCCCACAAAGTGGCACTTGAAATGCCAGTGCTGCTGCAAACAGCGGAAATCCGACATCACTCCAGAACGAAAAGCGAATACGGGCAGTTTTGCAGGTTTTCCAGAGGCGGAAACAGTTTCCGCAAACATTGCTAGCGTAGTAGGAGAGCACGATTCCATAAAAGCCGAATTTTGGAATGCAAACTAAAACAATTGCAATCCGAATCGTATATTCTGCTAAGTAGTTGAGGGAGGAGAACGACTGTTGCCCCATGCCCTTTAAAAGGGCTTCCAAGACGATTTCCAGATAGATGAAGGGTACAACAGGGGCTAATAGACGAATCAAATAGCCTGCTAATGCTCCGCCATCTAACAATGTACCAATGAGATTGCCATATAATAACAATCCGGCAGCGATAAAAATAGAGAGCTGCAAGGTTTTTTGGATGACAGCTTTGGTCAGCCGTTGCAAGTGGGCTTGGTTGTTGGCAGCCGTTGCACGGGCAGCTTCGGTAATTAAGATGCCAGATAAAGCACAGAGAATGGTAGATGGAAAAAATAGCACCGGAATTACAATTGCTTCAAATGTGCCGAACTGACTCAGTGCCAATTCCGTGGAGTTTCCAGCTTGTCGGAGCGTGACCGGAATCAAAGCATCGTTGGTGCTGCTCAGAGCAGCTGTTAAGCATCCGCCGAATAAAACGGGTATCGCTGCATGAATGTATCTGCCAAAAGAGAGCGAACATGTTCCCGTACGGGGAAGGCGGCTTCTCCAGCAGAACCAGAGCAGACAGAAAAAGCCTAAAATCGTACTGCATCCGGTGCTATATGCCATTGCCATGCAGACAGAGGCATTCGTATGAACAGATTGCAGCTGCAACAACAGCATGAGAACACCGCAGCGGCTCAGACATTCGACAATATCACAGATGGCAGGGTCTGTCACCCGACAGACGGCATTCAGATAGCCTTTTAAACAGGAACAAACACCGCCCAGCGGTAAAATCAATGTGAAAATGCGGACAGCAGCGGCGAGATCTGCACTTTTCAGGAATCGCAGGCTCAGCGGTTCGGCACTGCAAAAAATCAGGGCAGAAACCGGAATCCCTAACAGTAGACAAAAACCAATGGCATAGCCTAAAACACGGTTAGGATTGCCGTTGGGCTTTCCCAACTCTTCTGATACAAAGCGGCTGGTGCAGAGAAAGCCGTTGCCATTCGCAGCGACCGCAGCCAGCTGAAAAAAAGAGCCGGTCAATGCGACAATCCCGACGGTTGCAGCACCGATGCGGTGCGTGAGCCAGACGTTCAGCAATAAGCTTACCCATTCCAGAAAAAACTGTACCACGGTCAATTGAATGGTATCTTTGAAAATACTTTTTCGTTGCATGAAGTCCCTCCTGTCTATGGGTTTGGTTCAGTTTATGCAGGAGGATGGGGGTTCATGAATGATGAAACCGCAGTGCAGAGGAATAAATAGGATTCAAAACAGAAAAAACGATGCCAACTTGTTACCGTTGGCATCGTCTTTTTGTAAAAATGCGATTTTCGTTAGTATTCCCAATCTTCTGTATTCCAATCGGATTCTGCCAGTGCATCGGTTTCGGTTTCCGTTTCGGTTGTTTCTGTATCCTCGCCGTCACTGGTTGCCGTTGTCGTTGTTGTTTTCGCTTCGGCTTCATCCAGATTGGTTACCCCAGTATCAACAGTAATGATGAATCCATCGACATTGTTTCCGGAAACGGTGTATTCCTGATCCGGCGGTACCATGACATAAGTGCTGTCGCCAGCTTCTGCCGGTACATAATAGACCTGATAAACCTTTCCGTCCCAGTTGGTGATTTCCAACGGGTTGTCAACAGAATAATCCTTCAGTGTTTCTGTATATTCCTCTAAACAAAGGTCGTTTTGCTGCATATAATAAGCATGAGGCTGCCCCACATAGCGATAGTGCCATGATTCATACCGGATTTCCGTTAGGTCAGTTTTATTTTCCGGATACCGCAGAATGAATCCATAGTGGGCACAGTTCTGGTTGATCCAGTCATATTCCCCTGTGCCGTCATAGTCGGCGGAAATACCGTCTTCAAACAGCGAAAAGTCCATAGCATAGCCAGTTTCATGTTCACTGTATCCGGGCTTTGCAACCAGCGTAGACGTATCTTCGCCGGTGTCTTCCAAATCAGCATCATATAATTCCTGCTGCTGTTCGGTAGTACGATAGCCGCTGATGATAATAATATCATCGTGACCGGTTTCCGTCTGGAAGTCGTCCAGCATATTGTTCAGGTTTTCGATGACATCGCCCCGCAGCATCAGTTCTGAGCCGCTGACAGAATAGGAATCCGTTTTCTTCTCATAAACCGCTTCCAATTCGTTTTCGTCTGTGCTCTCATAGGCGGTGGAGTTGTTGACCAGAATCAAATCCCCGTTGTGAATTTCCTGATTGTCCATGGAAACACTCTTGTACAGGTCGCTCTGATTGCCGTTTTTGTTGGAATCCGTTGTTCCTGTTGGGTCTGTAGAATCCGGTGTGGTTGTGGTGAGCGGAACTTGCTGGGCGTTATCCTCTAGCCAAGTGCTGCCGGACATCGTGTTGACTTCTGTCCAGTTGTCCAAAAATGGATGCAGCAGCGTCAGCCGCATGGCAACCAACAGGGCAGCAGAGATTGCAACTTCTGCCAAAATCCAGCCCGTTTGCCGTTTCCCCTTTGTATCGGCGGAGCCGGAAGCAGTTGGATTCGATTTGGATGGTAATTCTACCGATTCTTTCGGCAGTTCTTTTGCTGTCGGTTGTTCCGAAGCGGTTTCGGCAACAGACTGTATTTTTTTCGTCTGTTCCTCCTGTTCAGCAGTTGATTTCTTTTTCTTTCTCTTTTTTTCCTGCATGTAAAAATTGCCTCCTTTTGGTTTGTATGCACCCCTTGCACACAGAAAACCGCTTTTCTTTATTATACCACACCAGATTGAAAAAGGAAAGTCTTTTTTCGGTTTTTTTTATTTTTTTGCAGGGAATCTCGGCGGTTTTCCGAAAAAGAAAAAGTTTTTTTCAAAAAAAGCGGGCTTTTCAAGAAAATCGTGGAAGTTATGTCGCTTTTTCGATTTTTATCTTGACAGTGAAAGAAAAATCATGCTATAATAAAAAGAATGAATGCAGAAATCGGCACTTGTCTACGCTCTTTCTTTTCTTTTTTGTACTGCTCTGAGGAAGTCCCATCTTTGGAGCACGAATTGCAGAAATCAAGGGAAACAGCGTATCTTATTTTTTGTCAATCAGGTCTTGCGGGACGCATCGGAAACGTGCGGTCTGGTCATTTTTCCCATTCGCCCAGCAAAAAAATAAACACGGGTGTAGCATTTCGCCATTCATGAAAAACAAAAAAGGAGAACACATGCATGAAGTTTGAACTTCTGGAGGTTGCCGGAACGCATATTTTCAGCATGAAAGCAATGACGCTGGTCTTGTTTTTCATCTTTGCAATTATTGTTGTCGGCTACCTGGTCGGAAAAATTTCCATCAAGGGCGTATCGTTAGGCTCTGCTGCAATCTTTTTGGTTGCACTGGTTGCCGGACATTTCAAGGGCGTTGCGTTTCAAGACATTGCCTCTTGGCAGGAGAGCCTGCCGGCAGTTGACCACTATTTTAAGTTGGTGCAGAATCTGGGGTTGGTTTTGTTTGTAACCTCTGTTGGATTGATTGCAGGGCCGAGCTTCTTTAAGAACCTGAAAAAGAATGCAAAGTCTTATGTTGCACTGGGCGGTATTATCATTATTACTGGATGTCTGGTTTGTGCAGCCATTACGCTGCTTGTTCCAAACATCAATTCGTCCATGAGCGTTGGACTGTTTGCCGGTGCGTTGACCAGTACGCCGGCATTTGCAGCAGCACAAGAAGCCGTTGGCGAAGCAAATCCGCTTTATGGCAATGTTGCCGTTGGCTATGCGATTGCGTACCCGTTCGGGGTTATCGGCGTTGTTCTGTTCGTTCAGATTATCCCGAAAATCCTGCATGCAAACATGGATGAAGAACGGGCAAAGCTGGTTTCGATTCAGTCGAATGATGCAGTTGGCGGCAAGCAGAAAAAGCTGTTTGAAATGGATAAGTTCGGCATCGCAGCATTTTTCTTAGCAGTGATGCTAGGGTTGATACTGGGTTCGTTTCATATTCCGTTGGGAAAAGGTTCATTCAATCTGGGAACAACGGGTGGCCCATTGATTATAGGCTTGATTTTCGGACACTTCGGCAGAATCGGCAAGCTGAGCCTGAAAGTTGACCAGCACGTTTTGAGCCTGTTTCAGGAATTGGGCTTGATTCTGTTCTTAATTGGTGCTGGTATGGACGGCGGTGCAGAATTTGTTGCTGTCTTGAAGGAATACGGGGCATTGCTGTTCCTGTGGGGAGCACTGATGACTTTGATTCCGATGATTGTTGGATTCCTGTTTGCAAAGTATGTTTTGAAGCTGAGCCTGTTCAACAACTTAGGTTCGATTTGCGGTGGTATGACCAGTACGCCGGCATTGGGCACGCTGATTAAAACAGCCAACACCCCGAATGTGGCTTCTGCTTATGCTGCAACCTATCCAATTGCATTGATTCTGGTTGTGCTGCTCGCACAGTTCCTGACGAGATTATAAGGATTTCCTGATTGACAAGAAAGCGTGCATGCGATTGTGTGCACGCTTTTTCTCTGCATGAAGATCAGGCGGAAAGGTTGCAGGGATGGCTGCATAGAATGAGAATAACCAAAGTCAAACCCGAAATATAAAAATTAAAAAATCAATATTCGAAATTTGCATGCCTACTTGACAGATTGCAAAAAAACGTCTATAATAAGAATCGTGTTTTCCAGATGCATGTAGAAATAAAAAAATAGGGAATTAGGGAGGATTTATGTCATTCACAACGATTGAATTCATGTTTCGATTCTTGCCCATCTTCCTGATCGTTTATTATGTCGTTCCCACACGATATAAAAACCTGATCTTGTTGATTGGCAGCTTTGTATTTTATGCGTGGGGACAGCATTTCTATTTGCTGTTGCTGATGCTGTCGATTGTCGTCAACTATACATTTGGTAGGTTGATTGGAGAGAGGCGGGCACAAAGGAAGCCCTTACTCATACTTGGCTTGATTTATAACTTCGGGCTGCTGGTATTTTTCAAATATACCAACTTCTTTATCGAAAACATCAATGCCCTGCTCACGGCGACCCACATTCAGATTCCAACCATTTCCGTGGTTATGCCGTTGGGCATCAGCTTTTATACATTCCAAGTGGTTTCTTACTTAGTGGATGTCTATCGAGGCGAACAGCGTCCGGTTAAGAATATCATTAATTTGGGCGTATATATTGCGATGTTCCCGCAAGTTACCTCTGGGCCAATCGGACTTTACAGCGAGCTAGAACCGACTTTGCTCCGCCGGCACTGCTCTGTGCTGAATCTGGAATCGGGGCTAAAGACCTTTATCATCGGTATGGGTGCAAAGATGCTGCTTGCAAATCCGATGGGAACACTCTGGGCTGGGATGTCCCGTTATGGCTATGAAACACTGTCCTGCCCATATGCATGGCTGGGGGCATTCGGATATAGTTTCCAGCTGTATTTTGACTTTGCCGGTTATTCCCTGATGGCGATGGGCCTGGGGCAGATGCTGGGCTTGTATGTGCCGAGAAACTTTGACCATCCTTATATTTCCGGTTCGATGGCGGAATTCTGGCGGAGATGGCATATGACCTTGGGACGCTGGTTCAAGAAGTACTTATATTTTCCGTTGGGCGGAAGCCGATGCAGCTTTGCAAAGACCATTCGGAATACGTTTGTGGTCTGGGCATTTACTGGACTTTGGCACGGTGCAAGCTGGAACTTTGTGTTGTGGGGACTGATTTTCTTCGTGCTCCTGACGATTGAACGGCTGGGGCTGGGAAAACTGCTGGCAAAAACAAAGGTACTGAAACATATTTATGTGATTTTCCTGATTCCGCTGACATGGGTCGTGTTTGCCCTGCCGAATATGCAGGATATTGCAACATATTTCTCCCGTCTGTTCCCGTTCTTTGCAGACAATACTGCAAGCTTTGTCAATACCAAGGATGTTATACGGGCACTGCACGATTACTGGTATTTGTTAATCGCTTGCGTTGTGTTCTGTCTGCCGTTCCCGTCCAGATGGTATGAAAAACATAAAAACAGCAAACTGGTGATTTTGGGACTGGTTTTGATTTACCTGATGTCTGTTTATAAGATGCAGACCCAGACCAGCAACCCATTCCTGTATTATCAGTTCTAAGGAGAGGAGATTTCATGGATTTTTTAAAGCAATGCCCCCTGTTGATTTGTGTGCTGCTGACCTCTCTGCTGATTCCGTGGGAACTGCTGAAAAAAGAGGATGACAGTCAAAAGGCTGCTCCGACAACGGTCGCAAAAATTACAACCGTTGCGACAGAGGCAGCAACCACTGCACCGCCTGCCAATGATGGAGCAACACCGGACGGCAGCGAAACTGCTGTTTCCGGCAGTGATTTGACGACAACAACGGTTACAAAAGAAGCGGCTGGGGAATATGTTCCGCTTGCAAATGCGGATGAAAGCTATTTTGAAGATGCTCTGTTTATCGGAAACTCTCGAACTGTAGGCATGTATCTCTTTGGCGATATGCCGGAAAGTACGGATTTCTTTGCCGATGTTGGCATGACAATTTATGATGTCCTAGATGCAAATATTGATGTTCCGCCGGAAAGCGGTTCAACCAATACGCTGACTGGCTTGCTGACTGCCAAGCAGTACGGAAAGATTTATATCATGTTTGGAATCAACGAACTGGGCACGGGTACGTCTGAGTCGTTCGTAGAATATTATCAGTCTGTGGTACAGCAGATTTGTCAGATGCAGCCGGATGCGATTGTCTATGTACAAAGTATCATCAATGTTGCAGCGTCGGCGGAAACCGATGTCATCAGCAACGCAAACATCAACGAAAAAAATGCGTTGCTGTCCCAGATTGCCGATAACAAGCAGGTCTTTTATATTGACCTGAATCCTTCTTTGGTGGACAGCAGTGGCTACTTAAATTCGGACTATACTTCAGATGGCATTCACTTGGGCGGTAGCTCGCTGCCACTCTGGAAAGATTGCCTGCTGGCAAATGCAATGCAGAAAAATACGGGAGCAGGTGCTGCCGGAGGAGCAACGACAACCGTAGTTACAACATTGGATGCTGCTGCACCAGCAGAAGAAGATTCCGAAGCAAATCCGGAATAAGCAAATTTATTCATACAGAAAACAAGGGTATCTGGAAACAGATGCCCTTCTTTTTTATTTGAAAAAAGAAAAATTTGCATTGCTGTCCGTGATGGAGAAACAATTGAATTTTCTATAGAAACACGTTTTTGCTTTCAAAAACAAATTGCACGAACAGAATTCTTTGAAAAAGATGGTTTTTTTGCATCAAACTGATTTTTTATTATTTGGATAGGATGGAATGATTTTTTTCTTTTCTTTTTCTAGATAGCCCTTGCAAAATGATTTAAAAAGTGTATAATGATATTCATACAGAAATTCAGACAGTTCAACATTGCTTTTTTATGTTTCTACAGGATAGCGACAGACTTTTAAAATCACAGAATCATGTTCTGTTTGCGAAAGGAAGCGAAAAACAAATTCCTGCCGAACGGCAGACATGTAGAAACAAAAACAAATCTGTTTACAATGTGGAGGTACTGAATGGAAAAGCCATATAATCCGTTTGAGAATGTACAGACTGTCATGGAAGAAGCCATGGAAGTGGGCGGAATTGACCGGACAATGTTTGAAATTATCCGAAATCCGCAGCGGGAAACGAAAGTGTATTTGCCGGTGGAAATGGATGACGGCAGCATTCACGTGTTCGAGGGCTGGCGGGTACAGCATTCCAACATCCGTGGACCATTTAAGGGCGGAATCCGGTTTCATCAGGATGTCAATCTGGATGAGGTCAAAGCACTGGCGACATGGATGTCCTTGAAGTGTGCCGTTGCAAATATTCCGTATGGCGGTGCAAAGGGCGGTGTACGGGTTGACCCGCATACGCTATCGAAACGAGAATTATGCCGACTGACACGGCGGTATACTTACGCCATTGAACCGCTGATTGGACAGGATAAGGACATCCCAGCACCGGATGTCAACACCAATGCACAAACGATGGCATGGGTGCTGGATACCTACAGCATGCTGAAAGGAAAGCCGTGTCCGGGCGTTGTAACCGGAAAACCAGTGGAATTGGGTGGCTCAAAAGGCAGACCGTCTGCAACCGGTAGAGGGGTTGTCATCAGTACCAAACTGATTTTAGGAAAGTATGGAAAAGAATTGGCTGGAACGGCGGTTGCCATTCAGGGTATGGGCAATGTTGGCAGCAATGCAGCAAAGATTTTTTATCATCGGAATGCAAAAATTGTTGCTTTGAGCGATGTTTCCGGCGGGATTTATTGTGCAGATGGACTGGATGCGGATGCAATTGCAGCCTATACCGGAAATGGCGGTCTGCTGAAAGATTATAACGGTGCTGGCATTCAGCATATTTCCAATCGGGAATTGCTGACTTGTGCCTGTGATGTATTTGTACCGGCTGCTCTGGAAAATCAGATTGATGAGGAAATTGCAGCAGAAATGCAGTGCAAGTTCATTGTAGAGGGTGCAAATGGTCCAACCACTGCGGCAGCAGATAAGATTCTGGAACAGCGTGGCATTGTGTTAGTGTCGGATATTTTTGCAAATAGTGGCGGTGTCATTGTATCCTATTTCGAGTGGGTGCAGAATATTCAGGAACTTACTTGGGAGCGGGAACAGGTCAACGAGATGCTGGAAAAGTTGATGACAAAGGCATTCGCAGCCCTCTATGAAACCACTCAGGAAAAACATTGCACGCTGCGGATGGGTGCATATGTGGTGGCATTGCAGCGATTGATCGATGCAGAAGTCATCAAGGGCTTGTTCCCGTAATGCGGAGAGAAACATTCAGAAACTTTATTTTTGAAAGTCTGGTCGGTTCGCTGGAATCGGCTGGACTTTTTTGTGTTTCGGGCGAAAAACGGAAAAAATTGGTGCAGAAAAATCAAAAAATCGGGAAAATGATGCGGGACGGCGGACATCCGTCCACCACAGGGAAACGGTATAGAGTTTTCAGAATGATGGTTTGAAGGGTGAATTCTTAATAAATCATGGTTTCTGATGGGGGGAGTTTGTTTTTTTAGGTGGGTTCTTGCTACAGAATCAAATTTTTTTGTTTTTCTTTTCTTTTTTCTTGAAAAACCGAGAAAAAGAGTGTATAATATAAATTGCGTGAGGCGAACGACACCGTTCCCTCATCGTAAAAACTGACTTTAATTTTATGCAGGAGGTTTTGACCCATGGTGTTCACATTTAAGAATCAGTACTTGCAGGGCGTATATGACAAGACTGCAAAGTGCTACGCAAATGAACCAGAATTTTTACAGGCTGTTGGTGAAGTACTGCAGTCTCTGGAACCGGTTGTTGCAAAGGATCCGTCCTATGAAACAAACGGCGTTATCGACCGGATCGTAGAACCGGAACGGATGATCAGCTTCCGTGTTTCTTGGGTAGATGATAATGGTAAGGTACAGGTAAACCACGGCTATCGTTGCCAGTTCAATTCTGCAATTGGCCCGTACAAGGGCGGTCTGCGTCTGCACCCGTCTGTTTGCCCGTCTGTTATCAAGTTCCTGGGCTTTGAACAGACCTTCAAGAACAGCCTGACCACACTGCCGATGGGCGGCGGCAAGGGCGGTTCTGACTTCGATCCGAAGGGCAAGTCCGACGGGGAAGTTATGCGTTTCTGCCAGAGCTTCATGACAGAACTTTGCAAGCACATTGGTGCTGACACCGACGTTCCGGCTGGTGATATCGGTACTGGTGCAAGAGAAATCGGTTACATGTTCGGTCAGTACAAGAGACTGCGGAACGAATTCACTGGCGTTCTGACTGGTAAGGCTCTGTCCTACGGCGGTTCTCTGGCAAGAACAGAAGCTACCGGTTACGGTCTGCTGTACTTCACAGAAGAAATGATGAACGTAATGAAGAACGATACCGTTAAGGGTAAGACCATCGTTGTTTCTGGTTCTGGTAACGTTGCAATCTATGCAACTGAAAAGGCTACTCAGCTGGGCGGCAAGGTTGTTGCTCTGTCTGACTCCAACGGCTACATCTACGATCCGAACGGCATCAACCTCGATGTTGTAAAGCAGATCAAGGAAGTAGAAAGAGGAAGAATCAAGGAATATGTAAACCGGGTAGAAGGTGCAACCTACACAGAAGGCTGCAAGGGTATCTGGACAATTAAGTGCGACATCGCTCTGCCGTGTGCAACACAGAACGAAATCGACGAAGAATCCGCTAAGATCCTGGTTGCAAATGGTACAAAGGTTGTTGCAGAAGGTGCAAACATGCCGTCTACACCGGAAGCAATCGCAGTATTCCAGAAGAGTGGTCTGCTGTTTGGCCCAGCAAAGGCTGCAAACGCAGGCGGCGTTGCAACTTCTGGTCTGGAAATGTCTCAGAACAGCGAACGTCTGTCTTGGACATTCGAAGAAGTTGATGCAAAGCTGAAGGGCATCATGATCAACATCTTCCACAATGCATATGACAGATCCAAGGAATATGGCGTTGAAGGCGACCTGGTTGTTGGTGCAAACATCGCTGGCTTCCTGAAGGTTGCAGATGCAATGAAGTGGCAGGGTGTTGCATATTAATTTGCAATCCACCAGTTCTTTTCATTGACAACATTGTTTTGACACACATCATGGGCATAAAATAAACAAACAAACCCGTTTCGGTGTAGCTGCATCGGAACGGGTTTTTTGCGTCTAACATCAAATTTGTGTGATTTTTCCTATTATAATAGTATACTTCGATAAAAATCGGGACGGCGGTCTTTCTGCACGGGGAACACCTGTCGGGTTTCTGCAACGGTTTTTGCGGAGAGGTCACAGACAAAACAACCAGATGCACTGCGGCAGTCCTGTAAAATTGTGCCATCTGGAGCAATGAAACGACTGTCACCGCTGTAATGCAGTCCGTCTTGCGTGCCAACGCAGTTGATTCCGGCTACATAGACCTGATTCTCGATTGCTCGGGCAGTCAGCAGGCTGCACCAATGCAGCTTTCGGCGTTCCGGCCAGTTTGCCGGAACAAGAATACAGTCCGTTTTTGGAGCGAGAGCAGAAAAAACTTCCGGAAACCGCAAATCATAGCAAATGAAACAGCCGAACCGAGTCCCGTCAATTTCGCAGGTCGGCAGAGCGTTGCCCTTTTCAAAAAATTGGTCTTCTTGTGCGTAGGAAAAGGGGTGCAGTTTCACCATGTCAAAGAAAAGTGAACCGTCCGGAGCAACAATGCTGTAGTGATTTTCTGCTTTTCCGCTTTCAGCAGCCTTGACCCAGCCAAATCCAAGATAGCATTGCCCAGTGGTTGCCAACTTCTGCATCCAAGGGACGGTATCCAGACCAGCGGCAATGCTGTAATCCGTATCCATATTGAAGCCGGTGAAGCTCATCTCCGGAAACAGCAGCAGCCGCACTTCCATTGCCTGTGCGAGGTTGCAGATGGAAACTGCTGTTTTCTTGTTTTTTTCGTATTGTTTGGAAAAAATTTCTGTTTGTGCGAGTGCAATTCGCATAGAAAGAACCTCCGAATTTTTTTTCATTATACCATACGATTTCACATTCTGCAAGCATCTTGCAAGAATTTTTTCCATGTTTTATAGAGAAAATCAGAAGATTTGTAAAAAGATGTGAACGGTATTTTTAGGGCTGCACGGAAGTTTTTTAAGTATTTTTGGTAAAAATAGGAATATTTCTTCGGCTAGTAACTATTTTCATAAAAACAGGCACGATTTTTAGAAAAAGTATTGTATATTATGCACAAAATCAAAGTCTGTGAATTGAGAAAGCAGACGAAAATCATGATGAAATCGTGACGAATCTTAAAATAGTCTTGACAAAGCACAGGCGGATTGGTATAATATTGTTATGATGTGTTTATAGAATTGAAATAAAGGGAAATGCTCTGAAAATGGGTTCCCATACTTGAGAAAAAGAATTGCAAAAAGAATAGAGGAAGAATCATGACACAAAAAGAACTGCGAAAACTGAAAAAAACAGAACTGCTGGAAATGATGATTGCCCTGCGGAACGAATTGGATCGGGTACAGGCAGAACGGGATGCATTGCAAGAACAGCTGAAAACAGCGGAACAGAACGCATTGCATCAGGTGGAAACAGATGCAGTGCTGGCAGTTCAAAAAATATTAAAAGCAGTTGAGGATGAAACCGCTGCTTATCGGAAACGCATCCAAGCAGAATCCAAAGAAACAAAATCGGCATCACCGGAAGTTCCGGCGGATTCTCAGTAAGGAGGCGGTTCGATGGAGAAGCAAACGATGGATTTTCCAACTGCTGCACAGCTGACGGAGGAACTGAAACGAATCCGATACCGAAAAGGCTTTCGGAAGATGCTGCGGAGCACCATTTCTTCTTTGCTGGTGGTTGCAGCGGTTGCCGTGTTGATTTCGATGCTGTTTTTGCCGGTTCTGCGTGTGACCGGAACGAGCATGACGCCCACATTAACGAATGATGAGTTGGTTATCTGCGGAAAGCGGAGCAACTTCAAAAGCGGTGATGTGGTTGCTTTTTATTTTAACAATAAAATCTTATTGAAGCGGGTGATTGGCGTTGCTGGCGATGTCATTGACATCAAAGAGGACGGAACGGTTTACGTCAATGGAACAGCGTTAGAAGAACCATATGTCAATGAACTGGCATTTGGCGAATGTGATTTAGAGTTGCCGTATCAAGTTCCGGAAAGCCGGATCTTTGTAATGGGTGACCATCGTGCTACTTCTGTAGACAGTCGTTCGAGTGTGGTTGGCTGTATTGCAGAGGAATATGTTGTTGGCAGGGTCATTCTTCGGGTTTGGCCATTAAAAGAAATTGGAACAATTCAGTAATGTAAGGGTATTTCATTTTATCCAATGAAGGAGGGCATTTTTTATGAACATCAATCAGAAAATTCAGGAATTTCTGACAGAACATCAATATCAAAAGAAGAGAAGAATTTTTACGGCAGTTTTGTCTTTGATGATTGTGTTTTCTGTTGTCAGCAGTCTGATTATGCCCGCCATCAGTATGACTATGCAGGATTTGGACGATGCAGCAGCGGTGGATACCATTGATGCAGAGTCAGGGGATGAAAATATCATGCTGCTGGGAGAAAGTGCACCAATTGATTTGATAACAAGTTCCAGTACACATGAAATTACAATTACAGATAAGGATGCAAATAACAAAGATATAACGGATAGCGATTATAATAAAGACGGAAGTTCTGCAAATCTATCATTTTTTATTAAATATACTCTTTTAAAAATGAAAAATAGATTCGATAAAAATAGTGAGTATGATTTATACATTGATTATGATAATTTGAATGTAACAAGCATTGAAGATGGAAAAATATTTGACCCAGATTATAGTATAAACAAAGAAGCTGCTACATATACATTTGATAGTACTGAAAAACGTATAAAAATCAAATTGACGCAAGATTATATTGACAATTATGTTGATGCTGAAGATAAGACTGGTGATTTAACAGGTAGTTTTTATTTTTCTGGTACAGTAAACCGTAAAAATGATGCCAGCGGTGACCAAACCATTAAAATTGGTGGAGAGGAAATCACGGTCAAGTTTCAAGATAAGAATGTAAGCTTAACAAAAAATGGTTGGGTAGACTCTGCCAATAATGGCGACATTGTATGGACGATTAATGTAAATCCAAACGGACTTTCTCTGAAAGATTATACTTTGGTAGATGATATGTTGCAAAAGGCTTCTGGTGATGTTTCCATTAACCCATCCAATGCAGCAACTTATCATACTGACACCAAACAAATAACCTTTGATGAAAATAATACTGACAATGTAACCATTACCTATCGCACGAAAATTGGAACAGAGGATTTGAAAAACAAGAGTGTGACGAATAAGGCAACTCTTCAAAAGAATGGAGAAAATCCAATTGAAGCTTCCAATACTGTTACTTTAGATAGAAACCCTATCCATGTTAACAAAGACGGAAAAGCAGACTATGAAAATGGCAAGTCCAGAAACAAGAAAATTGACTGGACAATTACCATTGCAAGCAAATATGGCACATCTCTGAATGGCTATCAGATTAAGGATGCTAATTTGCCAGACAACGATGTTACCATTTCACCAAGTGGCACGTTGACGAAAAATGGTGATGGCACTTGGACATTGAATGTAGCGGATAATGTGACAGGAGTTACCTTAAATTATAGTGCAGATGCAACTGATGGCGACAATAAAAACAGCGTTTCTATTCACTATCCAGACGGAAGCCCGACAGACGGAAAAGCAGAAAAAACTGTGAACTATAAGAAAGAATCAGAAATGATTTCTGTCAATAAAAACGGTAATTACAATCAGGATACCCACGAGATTACTTGGACGATTCAGGTAACGCCGGTAAATGGTTATTCTTTGAAAGATTATTATCTGGAAGATAGTCAGTTCCCGTCTTCAATAGACCAATTTACCGCATCTGGCTGCAATACTTCTGATTTTACCATCAGTGGGAATCGCTTAACATTTACAAGTGATATTAAACAGGCTGTTACATTGCAATACAAAACAAAAGTTTCTGTTCCGGAAAATAATGACAATGCGGAAGTGACAACCGTTGTCACCAACAAAATCGAAGATAAATTTACGACAACAAAGGTTGTATCTGTTTCTGTAAAGTCCAGAAATACCATTACAAAAACCGTTGTTGGTGATTCATATATGAGTAAGCCAACAAGCAATGCAATTTCGCAAGAGTTTTCTTGGAAAGTGGACATTACAAGAGATGGCAGCTTTGATAACTATATTTATCAGGATACCTTGACAGCTTCTACAAATGGGACACATACCATTACAGCTGATCAATTAGCTGCTTTAAAAGTTTTTGCAAAAAAGGAATATAATGGAAACGCAATCGAATTGAAACAAGGTACAGATTATACGGTTGACCGAAAAACAGATGGAAGTGGATTTGAAGTAAAATTCTTGTCTACAACAAAAGATTATAACTATATTTCTTTTAAATACAGCACAACCGCTACGATTCCAGAATCTGCTGCTTATGGACAGTATACCTTTAACAACAAGGGTTCTTCTAACAAGGGCGGCGGTGAACCGAATCCGGGCGTTACCATTGAAAAGAAAAATCCAGTGCAGACGATTGACATGACCGTTAGAAAGGACTGGGCAAATGATAATGCAAATGTAAGACCAAATAGTATTACATTTAAGGTGCAGTATCAGGAAAATAACACTGGCGACTGGAAAGACTTGAAACAATCCGGCAACACTTATTTGTTTGAGGGCGATAATGATTATAGTTCTGCAAGTGTGGTAGAAGTTACAGTAGATAGCAATGGCAACTGGGCAACAACTGTTTCCAATTTGCCTGTTAGCGTTACAAAAAACAACACTGAAAAAACATATCAGTATCGAGTACAGGAAATCAAGTATAATGATACTGCTATAAAAAATGGTGAGATTTCAATCAATAGCGGTATTTATCGGGCAAACAACAACGGTATTAGTATTGCTGTTTCTCAGAATAATAGAACAGCAGTTGTTACCAACACTTATTATCCAAATATCTCCCTGACACCAGTAAAGGATTGGAAAGATTCCAATAACCAAACCATTCCAAACTACAATGGCGATATTACAGAAATCACCGTTCAACTGGTAAGCAAGAATAGTGATGGAAAATTCTATCCGGTCAAGGATAGCAGTGGAAGCCCTCTGACTGCTAAGCTGAACGCAAGCAATGGCTGGGGCAAAGATTTAACCGCATGGAGCGGCTTGTCCAGTGAAAAAGAATATCGCTTAATCGAAACAGAAGTCAAAATAGGGAATGACACAAAACCTGTCTTTACAGTTCCAGATAACGGCGATTACTATTCCAATAAGGAAACCTCGTTCGTTGTAGGAGATACTTATTATAAGGCTGCTCTGGCTGAAAATGTTACAAAGGTAAGTTCTGATACGAATATTTCTGTTACCAATACCGTCTATGAAAAAAAGAATCTCCAGATTGGTGTTACAAAGCAGTGGAGTCCGTCAAAGCCGGATGGTGTTTCCGGCGTTGTCGTAGAATTGCAGCGAAAAGCCAGCAATTCGAATAGCTGGACAGCTTATCCAGAAAACGATACCACAAAATCACAGAAAACCTTGAATGATTCTAACAACTGGCACGCAAGCTGGAGTGAGTTGCCGAACCAAAATGTAGACAATACGGGTCGTATTAGCTACACATATCGAGTGGTAGAAGTTGGCTATGTCAAAGCGGATGGAACAACGGTTGTTTCAATCCAAAATGATAAGTTTGCTCTTGCAAATGCACAGGGCAATGCAGATGGACTCTATGAGGCATCCTATGTGAATCAGGAACTGACAAAGGATGGAACTGTTCAAATTACCAATACCTATAAGCAACTGACATCCATTGAACTGACACCGGAAAAGAAGTGGGAGGGAGATATTGACTCTCAAACACAAAATCCTTTTGTGGAAAGACCGAAGAGTATTACTTTGCAATTACAGCAAAAACTGGGAGAAAATGGAACATGGGTGTCGATGGAAGGAAAAACCCTGACATTGACAAAGAATGATCAATCTCAGTATGATAAGAGTACATGGAAATCCGATTCCAAGAAATTTGAAAATCTTCCAGAAAAAGTGATTCGTGTCAATGCAGATGGTTCTTATACAGAACAGAAGTATTACTATCAGTTAGTGGAAATCGGCTATACACCAAATGGCAGTGATACTGCAATTAGTATTCCGGCTGGAGAAACCTCTTTTGAAGTAACCGCTCAAAACAACGGTCAAACTTACAATGGACGTTATTCATTTAGTTCTGATGTGAATAATGGTTATAGCGGTTCTTTGAAAATTAAAAATACTTATAAAGAAGATATTGGATTAAGTAAAAATATTGTAATTGGAAGAACCAGTTCTAACAGTATTTCTATTTCAAAAGATGAACTGACACAATTTAAAAAGAAAATTGGAACGGAAGACTATTATATATTCAACTATACAGTAGACTTTTCCAGTAGCCAAAAGGATGCAGCAAGTCCATTTTCTGATATTATTCCGGAAGGATTTGAATTTTGTGAAAATTCAAATTGGGATGGAATACAGATGGCATGGCAATCTGGTTCCACAATTGATCAATATTCACCATTGACCGGAGATCCAGGAAATATTGCTAAACATTTCGATGGATATTATGAACATCCAGTTTTCGTATGGCCGACATATGGTATAAATAGTGCAAAAGTTGCTTCTGATTTGAACACAATTTGGAGCCAATTTGGAAAAGGAGAATGGTATTATTATGACAGAGCAAATGACAGAGTATATTTTAATAAGCCTGATTTGTGGGCAAAAATGTATATCTGTTATTCCATTAAAATTAAATGTGCAGATTTAGAGGCAAAGATTGCGAATGGAAATTATGAGATTCTCAATCAAGTAATCAAACATGAAAAAGATGGTGCAGAAACGGCTCAGAAAGATTCAGCTTCTGTTATCATCAAAAACCAGACCCCGACCGACCTCATCACAAAGACCTATCAGTCAGCCGCTCTTCCGGGTTATATCTCTTATACCTTGGATATTAACCCGCAGGGCAAGACCCTTTCCAGCGGCGATACCATCGACATCGAAGACCTCTTCAAAACCGTTAGCTATTATGACAGCGACTGGAACGGCGGCGAAACGACAAATGGCGAAAATCTGGTCGATGTCCTGATGCGAAACATCAATATTTACAAGATTGATGCAAACGGCGACAAACAGCGGCTTTCTGCCAGTGAGTATACCCTGCAGTTCGATTGCAGCGAAAATGGTGTGCAGAGTGATGGCGAAAAGGGTGCAGCTCTTCTGAAACTGACGGTTCCGGATGCAACCCATTTGCAGGTGACTTATTCCTATAAAATCATCGCCAACAAGAATACACCATCTGTCATTCATGGCTGCAAAGTCAGAAAAAATGGCCGCTATGTGCCAATGGAGAGCGGTCTTGTTCCGCCAGCAGGCGATAAGATTACCTTCTCCAACACGGCAAAGTTGAAAGCAGATAGTGCCTCCGGAGAATCTTCTCATAACAATCAGGAATATACCGTATTCCAGTCTGGCGGTACGATTTCTACCAACCCGATTCCAAAGGTTTATAAAATCAATACCGGCGACTATACCATTAAGTCTTTGAACGCAAGCTTCTTGCTGGCAAAGTATGAATCCGGAAGCTGGTATTATGCATCAAAGGTGAATGCAGATGGAGCGATTACTTGGGGCAATCATTCTTTCAGTGGCAAAACTGTCCCTGCAACAGATGCATATGTCATCAAAGTGGAAGGAACACAGCCGAAAATCAGCTTGGAACAAAATGTGCTCTATAAGCTGGTAGAAATCTCTGTTCCGGCAGGTTATGAGGGTTCCAACTTGAATCTGCCGTCTGGTACAGATTTCAGAGCATTGATAACTGGCTATCTGAACAGCAATCTGACAGATTGCAACGGACAGGATTATACTATATTCCTGAACAACTATAATCCGAATCATTACTTCTCCTTTAACAGCAATGTCAGCGGAAACAATATTCCACATGATGTGAGTCAAAGCGAGATTCAACAGATTAAGTCGGGCGACGATCTTAATATCCCGAATAGTGAATTGATTGACATTGGTGTGCAGAAGCAGTGGGTAAATAGTACCAATACAATTCCAAAAAATGCTTCAATTACAGTAGAACTGTACTGGTCATATGAAAAGAGTACCAGCGGCATTCCAGCCAGTGCAACATTGGCAAAAGCTGAAGATTTAGGCATTCTGGACAGCAGCTTTACCGCAACAAAGACTTTGACAGGTGAAACGAATGCGAATGTTTGGACAGATTTGCCGAACGGAAAAGCTGGCAAGCCGATTTACTACTATGTAAAGGAAACTGCTTATACTTATGGCGGTAACACGTATACCGTGCAGGAAGATGGCAGCTATAAAGATGATACTGCCCTCGGCGGATATTTGCCGATTTATCAGAACAATGCAGCCAATGGAGATGCAACCGTTCAGATTCAGAACACACAGCGTTTGATGCTGAAAAAGGTGTGGAAAGACATCAACAATCAGGATATGAAGCCACTGTCGAGTTCTGTTGATGTTATGGTTTACGGTATTCAAGTAGATTCTGCTGGTAATGAAACCAAAGAAGCATTGTTTACAAATCCAGTTACACTGGGCGATACGAACAGCTGGCAGCTAGATATTACAAGCTTGATTGGCAATAAAGATTTGAGTGTTTACAAGCGGTTTGAGGTAACAGAAACAGGCGTGGATACCAACAACATGGTTATCAGCTGCGTATTTAACTTAAACCAGAATACTGGTGAAATTATCGTTACCAACAAGAGCACACAGCCAACCGATGCTTCTGTAACAGTTCAGAAAGCTTGGAGCGATGGCGAAACATTGCATGCATCAGAGTTTGTACAGGTTTCTCTGTATCAGTCAACGACAGCTCTTCCATCTGGAATGACATTGGATGCAAATTGGATTACAGCAAATGCAACCAAAATGACAGATACTGAAACAGCAACATACACCGTTAAGCTGAACAAGGACAATGAATGGACGTATACATGGACGGATCTGCCGTTGAAAAATGAAAGTGAGCAGCCATATTATTACTATGTGCTGGAAGATTTGCAGAATAGTAACGTTGCAAACAAGGATAAGTATACAGCAACTTACACGAAATCCAGCAACAGCACAGCCTACAAGACCAACTACACCATCACCAACAGCAGAAGTGCGATTACAGTACAGAAGCAGTGGTATGATGAAGATGGAAATCTGATTACCAATCTGTATGATGAAGATGGAAATCTGATCGTAAATAATATGGCAAATTTGCAGGAAATCACGCTGAAGGTGTATAAAAAGACTGGAACAGTTCCAACAGATCCAATTGGCATTGTTGCCTTTGGGGATTCCATTACAGATGGATATGGAGAATGTTCCAGAAATGACAAGTGTTATCCAAGCAAACTGACAACCATGCTTAAAGCAGCTGGTTTCAATTTAAAGAACAATGCAGTGGATAATCAGGGTCAAAGTACACAGCAGATTGGTGCAAATAAAGAGGGGGATACATTTAGTAGTCGTGTTGGAAATATTCCAACTGATACTAAGATTGTATGCTTATTGGGCGGCACGAACGATATTCATCAAAATTATAGTTCTGTAAGGGGCAATCCGCAAGGAGTTTTTGATCGTCTGCAAGCATTGATTGGCGATATTCAGAAGCAAGCACCAAATGCAACAATTTTTGTAGGCAGCATTCCGCATTTTGACTTCTACAAAAATGGAACATTAACAGAAGGCGGAAAATGGTGGAACTGGCTTGCTAATTATGATGCTAATGACGGAGCAATTCCAAATGGTTTCATTGATCAGTATAATGCAAAAATCAAAGCATATGCAGAAAAAACAGTAGGTGTTTACTTTGTGGATGTATGCAGCGTGGTAACAGATGATGATATTCGTGCGGATGGTTGTCATCCAAATGAAGCCGGTTACACGAAAATTGCAACCGCTTATTCCAACGCAATTCAGGACTACTACACCAACAAGGAATATCTCAAAGATAGCAATAATCAGGATTTGACCATTAAACTGAACAATGACAACAACTGGCGTGCTGCGATTGATGTTCCGGCTGGCAATGATAATACCTATTGTGTAGAAGAAGTGAATGTTCCAGATGGCTGGGATGTCACCTATGAAAACAACGCACAGCAGGCAAACAGCACCACACCAATTTTGGTGAAGAACCAGAAGCAGCCGACTGACATCGATCTTACAGTAGAAAAGACTTGGGCGAAAGATGATGCATCTAATCGACCAGACAGCATTTCGCTGACTTTGCTGCGAAGCAATCGCAAGAAACAGGATAATTCTGATGCTGCAAACACAAGTGAATGGTTCTGGGAAGAACTCAGAATTTCAACGCCAACACCGACAAAGAACGGCAACAAGTGGACGTTTGCCTATACAGGACTTCCGGCAAGCGATGCTTTTGGAAATGCTTACTATTACAAGGTACAGGAAGCAGCGGTCAGCGGCTATACCGTTTCTTATGGTCTTAATGGAGCTGGAGAAGAAAACGGCGTGACTGCAGCAGCTGGCGAAACTGCAACCTTGCATGTAACCAATACCCGTGCGATTACATTGCAGATTGAAAAGCAGTGGTCGGATGGTGCAACGAATCAGCACTTGAAGGATGCAGTTCGAGTTCGGATTTATCGTTCAACCGATCAAACAAAAGTTCCAACTGCAAATCTGACCTTGCAGGTTACACCGGAAACGGTTTCTGTTGGTGTCAATGGAACGGCAACGGTTACTGCAAACAAAAAGATTACTGTAAAGGAAATCGCAAATGACACAATTGCAAATGCAACTATTTCTGAGGACGGAAAAACCTTGACCATTACTGGTGAAGGAGCAGGCGAAACCACCATTACAGTTACCGATGGAACGATGGAAAAGCGGATTTCTGTTATCGTATCGGTAGAACCAACTTTGAATCTGGATATTGAGCCGAAAAGCATTCAAGTTGGAGAAACTGCAATTCTGACACCAAGTATGAGTGATGGAAGCGATTGTAGCGGTGTTACTTATTCGATTACAAAAGGTACTGATGTTGTTTCGATTAGCGGTAATACAGTTACTGGTTCGAAAGCCGGAACAGCAACCATTGTTGCAGAGCGAAACGGCAAAACATCAAAACCTGTTACCATTACCGTTACAGAACCACCGCTGAGTTTGGATAAAGACAATGTGACTGTTTCTGTTGGCGATACGGCTACGATTCAGGCAAACCGAACTGTGACACTTTCACAAAATCCAGATGCCAGCATTGCAACGGCTTCTGTAAGTGGAAAAAACATTACTGTAACAGGTGTTGCAGCGGGTTCGACTTCTTTCACTGTAAAGGATTCGGACGGACAGGAAAAGACGGTTTTGGTTACTGTAGAAAAGAGTGTTGAATTTAAGCTCTATAAAGATGGTGTGGATGTTACAAATAAAGGCTTATCTTATGATGATAGGTTTAAAGTGAAAAATGGTACTGTTGTAACATTTAAAACAAGTATACCATTTACCAATGTTGAAACTACAGATGGTTGGTTTATATCTGTAAATAAAGTTGATGAGAAAACATTTACAGTGGGAGTAGGTCAATATAAAAATCCAAGTGCTTATGATAATGGATTTAACATAACATATAATGATGCTTCTGGAACAAGTATTACAAAGAAATACTTTGTTGAAATCACAGATGCTGACCCTCCAATTACACTGACAGCTTCCTCTAAATTTGTAAAAACAGAAAAGACTTTGCAGATAAAATCAAATGTAACAGGTGTGACCTATTCGTCCTCGAATGCACAGATTGCTACTGTAGATGCGACAACTGGACTTGTAACCGGTGTTAGTGTAGGTGAAGTAACGATTACTGCGAAGAAGAATGGTTATACAGATGGAACAATCAATCTAACTGTTACAGATGTAGATATCACTGGAAAAGTGTTGACAAGTAATGAAGTCTATACATTCAATATTCCAGAGAAATATCAAGATAACATTAAAAAGTTAGAAGTTTCTTTTGCGGATTATTCTGCTACTAATAATGCTGGAATTAATGTTTATTTTAATGCTTCTAATGCAATAGATACACAACCAAATAGTTGGATTGAATTTGATGGAAGCAATGGAAATATGAAAAATCTCTATATTTTTAATGATCATAACAATTATTTTTCTAAAGTGAATTATCAATTTGGTATTGTTAATGGTAATACTGCTATTTGGGAAAAAAATTCAGCATCTAAAAATGAAAAAATTATTTTTCAAGCTAAAGATACTGTAAACTGTACAATTACAAAAATTAGCATCATAAACGAAGCAGGAGAAACACACACCATTACAAACTTTGAAGAAACATATACCCCCCAATCCCTCTCAGCCCCACGCAGAGCCGTTGCAGCAGCGGCTGTCATCGAATCGGAACAGTTGCTCTCTGCCACCAACGAAACCGCTGGCGTTCAGACACAGGCTCTCGAAAACACCATTGACGCAAGCGAAGTTTCCGATAGCGACTGGGCAAGCGGTCTGCTGCTCGAAATCGATGCAACTGACCACTGGCAGGGCAGCGTGACGAATCTTCCGGTTACCGACAGCAACGGCAACACCTACTACTATTGGGCGGTGGAAGAACCTGTCACGGGCTATACGCCAAGCTATCTGTTCCAGGATGCTGACGGCTCGCAGAGCAACGCCATCAAGGCAGATGCACAGGCGGACGGCACAGACATCATCGTCCTGAACACCAAGCAGGATACCTCCTACACCCTCCCCAGCACCGGCGGAACGGGCGTGACCCGCTATTATCTCATCGGCTTGCTGCTGATGGGTGGCAGCGGACTGGTAGTTTGTTATCAATTTCGGCGGAAACGCCATGGAAATTGTGCAAAATAAACAAAATTAGAGTTCTTCTGTTGACATTTTTGGAAAAAGTTTCAGAACTCCTTGACAAACGCATGGACTTGTGTTACAATAATATCAAGGAGTTCTGAATAAACAGAGAACCATGTACGGAACGGAAAACATACCGTCGTAACAAAAAATTAAAATGTGACTGGCAACTGAAACAAAGTCGGCACAGAAAAGAAGGAGCGTTTATTATGAAAAACACAAAAAGAGCAAGAAGAGCCGCAGCGTTCGCCGCAGCCGTAGTGATGGCAGCTTGTGCAGCGATTCCGATGGGTAGTTCGTTCTCTGCAAGTGCAGCAAGTGGCGGTGACAATGCCATTACTATTACAGCTACAGACGGTGCAGCACATAGTTATGCAGCATATCAGATTTTTTCTGGTACATATGCTGGTGGTGTGTTGACAGATATTACATGGGGTGATGCAGTAGATGGTACTGCTGTTTTGACTGCATTGCATAATGCTTCAAGTGATGCTAAAAGTCCTTTAAGTGGTTTGTTCCCGGACACTGTAACAGATGCAGCTGGTGTTGCTAAGGTTCTCAGTTCTAAGACAGGTGAGGGCGAGATTAAAGAAAGCGTTTTTGGTGATGACAGTGAAAAGGCACAAGCATTTGCTGCTGTTGTTGGAGGCTGTTTGACTGATTCAAGTATAAAATCTGGAAATTATAATAGTACGGATGGAAAAATTTCGGATTTGCCAGATGGTTACTATTTAGTTTTGGATGATGCTGCACCTACCAATCCGGGAGAAAATCCGAATTCTGGTGCAATGACACGTTATATTTTGAGGGTTACTGCTCACGATGATGGTACTCCTTCTGATATTAAGGTTAATGCAAAGCATTCTGCTCCTTCTGTTATGAAAAAGGTTTTAGAAGAAGACTATAGTACTGGTAATGATGGCGATACAGTGAAATTTGGTAACGATAAAGATGACACAACAGCAGGCGTTCAGAATGATTATCAGTTGGAAAAAGACTATAACGATGTAGCGGATTATAGTATTGGTGATACGGTTCCGTTTACATTGTATGGTTCTTTGCCAGATACATTTGGCGATTATGAGCATTACTATTATGAATTCTCGGATACCCTTTCAAAGGGATTTGTTGCACCAGCTGTCAGCGATATTCATGTATATGTGGATGGTGAAGATGTAACAACTAAGTTAGGTGAAGGTGCTATCACAGTTACTGATAATGGAGACACTGGTATTGCAATTGATGTCAAAATTACGGATGTGAAGGGACTTACCCTTACAAGTGCTACTTTGTCTAAAAACTCAATTATTACTGTTAAGTATAGTGCGAAGTTGGACACTGATGCTGAAATTGGTTTGGATGGCAACGTGAATGAAGTAAAGTTGACTTATTCAAACAATCCGAACAAAACAGGTAATGGTACAACAAAGCCAGATGATACAGGTGAAACACCAGTAGATAAGGTTATTGTATTTACTTATGAACAGGATTTCACAAAGAAAGATGCAGACAGTGGTAAGGAGTTGAAAGATGCTGAATTCGTTCTCAGCCGGGAAAAAGGTGAAGAAACTCAGTATTTGGTTGCAACTCAGAAAGTGGATGGAGTAGAAGGAACCTATGTTGTTGCTTCTTGGACAACAGAAAAAAATAAAGCAACCGTATTAAAGACTACAGATGGTACTTATAAGGTAATTGGTCTGGAAGACGGTGCATATACCGTAGAAGAAACAAAGAAGCCGAATGGTTATAATGAGCCGGCAGATTCTACTACAGAGCTTACAATTTCTGCAGAGACTGATAATGGTCAGGCGTGGGCAGGAGAAGCAAGTAAAGCTTTGACTGGATTGACATTGACAGCTGCAAATGATGGAACAAATGCTGTTTCTGTTACACTTGGAAATGAACAAAATAAAGCTGATTTAAGTAATGGTATTGTTGCAGCAGACATTTTCAACACAAAGGGATCTACACTCCCGTCCACTGGTGGTATCGGTACAACGATGTTCTACATTGGCGGCGGTGTGCTGGTTGCAGGTGCTGGCGTGCTCCTCATCACCAAGAAGCGGGCAAAGAAAAACGCTGAATAAACTACAATCCGGAACGTCCGGTTTTCAAAAATCCTAATTTCACAGTCTGCCGGCGGGTGTATGCTTGCCGGCAGGCATTAGGGAGTGCCTCATGAGAAAGAAAAAAACAGGTGTTATTTCAACCATTTTTTTGATTTTGATTTTACTGGTGGGGCTCTCCGTAATGCTGTATCCAACCATCAGCGACTGGTGGAATACCAGGAACCAAAAGTATGCTATATCAAACTATGTGCAGGCGGTTGAGGAACTGGACGACGGCGAAGCGGAACTGCTGCTCCAGCAGGCAAAGGACTACAACAAAGACCTTTACAACCTGCCCGCTCCGTTCACCAACTGCGACCAGCTTTCTGCGTATGATTCGCTCTTGAATATCTCCGGAACGGGAATCATGGGCTATATTACCATTCCTGTCATCCATGTGGAGCTGCCGATTTACCACGGCACGAGCGAAGAAGTGCTGAATATTGCAGCCGGACATTTAAAGGGGTCGTCCTTGCCGGTCGGCGGAGCAAATACCCATTCTGTCATTTCCGCTCATCGTGGCTTACCCTCGGCGAAGCTGTTCACCGATATCGACCAGCTGGTCGTGGGGGATACGTTCACGATTACGGTTTTGGATCAGGTTCTGACCTATCAGGTCGAACAAATCCGAATCATCCTGCCGGAGGAGATTGAAAATCTCTATGTTGAGCCGGAACAGGATTTGGTAACGCTGATGACTTGTACACCTTACGGAGTCAATACCCATCGGTTATTGATTCGTTCCAAGCGAATTGATACAAAATACCAATCTCACGCTACGGTTGCCGCCGATGCAGTGCAGTTAGATCCGATGCTGGTCGTGCCGTGTCTGTCTGCTCCGTTGCTGTTGGGATTATTTATTTTCTGGGGCGTGAGCGGAAAGCGAAACAAGCGGCATTTCCCACATGAAGACCCGCTGTCCCTGTTTTCCGAAGAACCGCCGAAAAAGAAGAAAAAGTAGGGAGGAACTGCGAATGATACAGCGAAGATGGTTTGCTCGTTTGCGTTATGGTGCAGCGGCATTGTTATTTTTTCTCTGTTTTTGGCTAACACCCATGCAAACAGAAGCTGCTACAGACGGAATGCTGACGATTATCTGTAAAGACGGCGATACCATTCTTCCCAATCTGACGTGGAAGCTCTATCGAGTCGGCAGCTATAGTTCCAGCGGAGAATTGCTTTTAGAGGGCGATTTTGCAGATTACCCCGTCAACGGGAAGCTGACCACCACCGCCGAAGTGCAGGATGCAGCGGATACACTGGCGAATTTAACGGTAGTGGATGCGATTGCACCGCTTTCGACTGGAAAAACAGACCAGAGCGGAGCAGTGACGTTTGCCCCGCTGGAAACCGGAGCGTATTTGATTACCGGAAAGCCGGTTGTCGTTGGAAATAAGCGATATATTCCAGCACCAGCTCTGTTATATCTGACAGAAGAATCCGGCAGCGATACGTTTCAATGGAATATTTATCCGAAATTTACCGTGAAGCCGTTTACGACTTCTTCTGAAGTAAAATATACCGTCAGCAAGGTTTGGCTGCATGATGAAGGCATGACCATGAATCGTCCGGAAGATTTGGTGATTCAGCTGTATTGTGACGATGTCATGCGGGAAGAAGTCACGCTGAACGAAGCAAATGCGTGGTCGTATTCCTGGGAAGGAAATTCTCTGGAAGAATGGCATGTCAAGGAACTTGTTGTCCCGAAGAATTATTTGGTGGTCTATAAGCAGAACGATACACAGTTTTTGATTTTCAATTCTCACAATCAGACAGGTTCTCAGGAACTGACAACCGCACCCATTACAACCACCACAACGACTGAAACCACAACCGTCACAACGGAAACCGTACTTTCTAAAACAGAAACGACGATACTAGAAACCACAACTTCCGTTGGAAGCAGTATTGTTTCCGGCGGTACAGCAATTGTTTCTACAACAGAAACCGGAACAGCAACCATAACATCCGGCAGCGGTACAACATCAACCGGAAGTAGTGGCTCTACAACCAGTGGTTCTGGAACGGGAACAACGGTTACGACTACAAAGCCGACTTTGCCGGCAACGGGGCAGCTTTGGTGGCCAGTTCCATGCTTGGCAGCAGGCGGATTGGTGTTGCTGGGTGTTGGCTGGCGAATGGATAAAAAAGAGGACTAATGCATGAAACGATGGAAAGCAGGACATTTTGTAATGCTGGCGGGGGCAGTGCTGCTGATAGCAGCACTGTCCCTTGTTCTTTGGAATTGGCATGAAAGCAATCAGGGCGGAGAATCTGCCAAAAAAATACGGGATACTCTTCATTCTGCTCTGGAAGAAGAGGAGCAAACTGGCAATGGTTTCCCGATTGCCACAACAATTGTTTCTATTCCCGAAAAGCAGACAACAACAGATACACAATCTGTTGTGGGAACTGTTCCAAAACAGGATTCTGAATCAGGAAGTGTTTCCGGTGTGGAAACGTCCCGCCCGCAGATTGCGGATGCATGGGATGCCTATCAGACGACAACCGGAACAAATCCTGCCGAAGAACAGGAAATATGGGCGGAAATTGATAGCGATTGGTATATTGGTATTCTGACGATTCCAACCTTACAGGTGGAAGTTCCGATTTTTTCGGAATATGTATTTGACCAGTTGCCCTATACCCCCTGTCGTTATGCTGGCAGCTATCTGACCGATAATATGATTGTTGCAGCTCATAACTATGATTCTCACTTTGGACGAATCCGAAAGCTGGACAGCGGCGACCGGATTGACTTCACGGATGTAACCGGAACGGTCTATCATTATCAGGTCATACAGACGGAAATATTACCGGATACCGCTGTGGAGGAGATGGAGCAAGGAAACTGGGATTTGACGCTATTTACCTGTACGCTCAGCGGAACGCAGCGTGTAACAGTTCGTTGCGAGCGGATTTCCTAAATGATTTCCGGTTGCTTTTTGATGCCATTCTATCTGTGGATAAGAGTGGCATTTTTTATTTTCTAAAGTGTTAATTTTTCCGGTTGCATTGTGTTTTCATTGAAAATATGGTATAATATTTTTTTACAAACGAAAAATTGGGGGCATTGTTTTCGGGGAAATTGAAAGGAGCATGATGATGCAATCAACTTGGTTAGACAAATTAGAACGAAAATTCAGAAAGTTTTCCATTCCCAACCTGATGAACTTGATTTTGGTCGGAATGGCAGTGGTATTCCTGTCGGATATTTTTTTGAGTGTTCAGTATGGAACAACGCTTTCCAGCTACCTTTATTTTAGCCGCAGTGCAATTTTTCACGGGGAAGTTTGGAGAATTTTGTCGTTTCTCTTTATTCCCATCAATTCTAGTCCGATTTGGATTCTCTTTTCCATGTATTTCTATTGGCTGATTGGGTCTGGCTTGGAACGGGAATGGGGAAGTTTTCGGTTCAACGTCTTTTATCTTTGCGGAGCAATTGGAACGATTCTTTCCGGCTTGATTACGGGCTATGTGGGCAACACTTATTTGAATTTTTCGCTGTTTCTGGCGTTTGCCCTGCTGTATCCAGATTTTCAGGTGATGTTGTTCTTTGTATTGCCGGTGAAAATGAAATGGCTGGCGTGGCTGGATGTGGCGTTTTTAGTATTGGAATTTCTGCGGAGCAGCTGGTCGGGAAAGCTGGCAATTCTCTTTGCCTTTGCCAATATTTTGTTGTTCTTCGGAAAAGATTTCTGGCAGTTTTTCCAGAATCAGATTCGGCGGTATCAGTATCGAAAAAAGATGAAGTAAGTTCAGCGAAAAGAGGCGAATCACAGTGAAACAGTGGCAACAAAAAGTATTTGGGATCGTTTTATTTATTGCAGCCATTTTTTTGATTTTAGCGAATTTTGAAGAATCATCCTATGCATTTTCGTTTTTGTTTGAATTGATTCAGCCGGTCATTGTAGCAGGTGTTCTGGCATTCTTTTTACATATTCCGATGAATGGCTTCCGGAATTTCCTGCAAAAACATGCCAAACGTCCCCACAAGGAACGGTTTTGGAATACCATTAGTCTGGTGTTGACGTTGCTTTCAGTTTGTATTGTACTGGCAGCGGTTTGTATGCTGATGATTCCGGCATTGATTCAATCCATCATGGATATTTACAACAAAGTGCAGCATAACTTGCCGATTTGGCTGAATCAGCTGGCAGCGTATGGCATTGATACGGCGATGTTGGAAGAATGGCTGAAAAATGCAGAACAAGGGCAGCTGCTGCAAAAGCTGATTGTCGGCGTTGGAAACTGGGTACCGACTATTTTCTCTGCGGCAGCATCTACCGCAAGCGTTGTGGTGGATGGTGTGGTTGGCTTTATTCTGGCAATTTATCTCCTGATGGAACGGCATACCATCGGCAGACAACTGAACAAGGTACTGGAAGCCAACTTGCAGCATACTACTTGTCAGAAAATTCGGGATACAGGAAATTTGATTTGTCAGATTTTCCGGAGTTTCCTGTGTGGGCAGTGTTTGGAAGCGGTCATTCTGGGAACACTGATGTTCATCGCCTTTGCAATCTGCGGAATTTCCTATGCGGGGCTGATTGGCGTTTTGACGGCAGTTTGTTCGTTTATTCCCTTTGTGGGGGCATTCTTGGCATGCTGTACCGGAGCACTGCTGAACCTGATGATTGACCCGTGGAAAGCATTGCTTTGTATTTTGGTTTATCTGGTGGTACAGTTTATTGAAGGACATTTTATTTACCCGAAAGTGGTCGGCAATTCCGTCGGCTTGTCCTCGTTCTGGGTTCTGGTTGCCGTTTTGGTGGGGCAGAATTTGTTCGGGGTGTTTGGAATGATTTTGTTTATTCCGCTGACCTCCGTCATCTATACACTTCTGAAAAATGATACCAATCGAAAGCTAAAGAAAAAGGCAGAATTGGCACAGGAAACAGTCGGAACGGATTCCGAACCGCATCAAACAGAATAGCATTTGAAACCGCTTTTTCCTTATCGGGAGAGGCGGTTTTCTGTTGAGCAGGTGCGAAGCACAAATAAAAAGTTTTTCGGTGCAGCAGTTTTTCAAAAATGCTGCCGAGGTGTGGG